>Ga0315912_10001129_pt1 | contig 35451 bp, 27 predicted proteins | sample VfabasoilMG_FD_204469 | JGI IMG/M metagenome (GOLD analysis project Ga0315912, IMG submission 204469) | Garden soil microbial communities collected in Santa Monica, California, United States - V. faba soil | ecosystem: Environmental > Terrestrial > Soil > Garden | place: USA: California... | reverse complement strand
AACCCTCCGCTTTCTTCATCTGTCCTCCGGGCAGGAACAGCTCTACCTGCCCTCCCAATTGACCATCGAGCGGGAGACCAAGACCCGCACTGAGCAGCGTGAGACCCGACATGTCGATGCTCGAGCCAGAGACGTTGATGCGCGCCCCTGTGCTGTCTTGAAAGAAGTCGCCGACTAGATCACCGCCTTCTACCTTGGCGGCAAAGTCCACGGCGATATTGCCAAACAAGTAGGACAGGACGCCCAAGCCGATGGTGGCTTCTTCGACGACCAAAACCTTGGGTGGCCCGGCCTCCACCTCTGCCAACGTGGACACCACCTCGACCAAACGCACGCCTTCCGCTTCAACGCCGAACATGCCCGACCCCGACAGGTGCTCGATCTCAAGGAACTGATCGGACTGTTGCGTGTTGTACTCAGCCAGAAGGCGGCGGCGCACCGTTTCATACGGAAACGTCACGCGCACGAAGACGACGAGCGCTACCAGGTAAAATAGCGGAAAGCCGACGTAAGCCAGGACCTTTTTTTGCCGCGGAGACAAGTTAATCATTGGTAGGAGCCTCTTCTTCTGCCGCGTCAGGCGACTCCGCGTCTGTCTTGGTCTTCTTCTTCGTCTCATCGCGATCGAAGGCAGAGACGTCCATCTCTACATCGTATTCATCTGGCTTGGCGCTGCGTTTCTTGATGTTGATGTGCGAGATGCTGAGCGGATACCCTGAGTTCTCTACCTTCTCCAAAAAGTTGCTGAGATTGAGCAGGCCCACGCCACGCAGACGAATCTTGGTTGCGCGCTCCTTGATGGTTTTCCCTGCGGGAACGGTGGACTTGTCCTGTGTCTCGGGGATATCGACGCCCACTTGGTCGGCGATCTGGGCCAGGAACGACGCCAGCGGCGGCGCGTTTTTGGCGTAACGGGCCCCTACACGTTTCGTCTCGGCCTTGCGTCGGCTGAGTGTCACGCGCTCATCCTTGATTTCACGGATGATCTCCAAAATGCGATCGTTTTCTGTCCGCTGCTCGCTGACGCTCATCGCTGCGTACGTAGGGAGGATGAGCACGAACATCACAGCCACTACGCCGCAAAAGATCAACAGCAGTCGCTTTTCGCGTTCTTCGAGTTGTTCAAACCGCGCTTGTAGGTTCATTTCTTTGCGAGCGCCTCCTTCTTGGTCGACGTTGCAGATTTGTCTTCAGGGCAACTCACGAGCGCCTCGAGCGCGTAGCGTTCTTTTTCACTGTTCACAACCTGGGTGATCTTGGTGATTTTTGCCTCTTCCAGGCAGACGTGGTCATTCAGCAGCTGCGCCACTTTTTGGGCGTCATCCGCTGAGCCAACCTGACCGCGAATTTTCAGCTTACCCTTGGCCTTGTCTCGGCCTTGGTCAAAATCAAATTCTTCCGTGTCGTGGACCAGATCGGCCGGCAGCACCTCAGCCAAGGCGACGGCTGCTCCCAGCCCATCCATGTAGGGCATGGGGTCTTCCGGCCTGATTTTCCGCGCCTTCTCCAGCTCAACTTCGGCCTCATCGGGGTCGGACGTCGCTTGGCCAAAGGTCGACTGCGTGACGAGTTCGAGGCTCTTCAAGATGGCCTCGTGTTCCGCATCCAAAGCGCGGCTCTCTGCCCAAATCGAAAAGAGGAACGAGACCAGCACCACGCCTAGCAAGGAAGCCGAGAGCGGCGCGCGTGCCTTGAGGTGTTGATAGCCACGCTCGAAGGCCAAAGGCCCCTTGCGCAGGTCCAGTCCTTTGCCGGTGACTCCCTGCAATGCCGCCCCCAAGGCCCGAGCAAACAAAGGTAAGCGCTCAGCGTCATGGGGCGTAAGGCTACCGATTTGGCACGCTGGGAGACTCAACACCTCGACGCCCAAGCGCGCCGCCAAGTACTCATGGAGGCCACTCATGTTCGCACCATCGCCGGTGACATACAGGGACTGCACTTCTGCGCCTGAACTCGCCATGAACGCTGCCATGGTCTGGCGCAGGCCACTCACGGTGAGCTCCGCTGAATCGGGGAAAGTCTCCACCCCTCCACTGAGCGTGCGCAGCATGGCCACCTCGCCGCGGAAAATCACGCAAATATCAACCGAAAGATAGCCAAAATCGACGAATGCCACAGGCGCTGCACTCGGTAGCCCAGGAAGCACGTGGGCCAAGTTCCCCAATAGCGCCGAAGAAATCGCCACGCGTTCTGGCTGATGTTGCGACCCGGCCTGCACCACCTCGAGCACCGCCTTGACGCGCGCGATCGGAGCGGCACACACGAGCACCGATATCTCACGCCCGAGCGCCTTGGGCTGCTGGGTGAGCAGCACGTGGTCCATGACCAGTTCATCGATTTCGAGGGGAACGACGCCCTCGAGCTCGAAGGGCAAGAGATCCAGCAAGCGCTTGCGCGCGCTCTCAGGCAATTGCAAGCGATGACTGAAGCCATCGCCACCGTCCAGCGCGGCGACGATCATGTCCGCGGTACCCAGCGGCAACCTCGCCAAGCAAGCGCGCAAGGCCTCCGCCTTGGACGCGTGCTGCTCTATCAGTTCCTCTGCAAAAGCTTCGCAATCAATCTTGCGATAGCCAGTACGCAGGGCAGCGACCCGCACGTGCTTGTCGCGAAAGTCGACGCCAAATACGCGACTCATACCTGCACTCCTCGGCTGATGTGGAACGAATTCATGGGATGGTTCGGGGTGCTCATGGACTGTTTCAAGGAGAGGGGCTGTTTGAGAATGCGGGGCGCTTCAAGGCAAGGGGGCGTCAAGGCGAGGGGCTGTTTCGCAAGCGGGCGCTTCAATCGACACGGTAGTACAGAATGGTCCCACCGGGTTTGGGCATGAGGAAGGAGGCAAGACCGCCCTCTTCCATCTCCGCGGGGAGATCGACACCTTGGATCTGCGCGCGATCCACTTCCTGGCTGCGCAACTGCTCCAGCTTGGTCAAGGTTTCTGCGCTGCCTGGCGGCGGCGCCCCGCGCATATCCACCACCGCGTGGATTGTGGATCGAGTTTCCAATTTACCGGATTGCACGCTGCCCGTGGCGAACACAGAGAAGACTTTGCTCTCAACCGTGACCGCTTTTTTGAGTTGGTCATCGGACCGAGGCTTGACCGGTTCGATGCCTACGGATTGCAGCATTTGACCGAACATGCCCTGGCCTTTGATGGCCTGTACGAACTGGTCGGGTGAGGAAAAGATGGGCAGGCCCGCCATGGCTCCTGCAAACATCTGAGAGGTCATCAAATACTTTTGCTGCATGACAGGGTCGATGCACAAGGGCGTCTCGGGGTCCACTTGTTGACACACCAGCGCAAGCAGCGTCATCGGATTGGCGGAGTTGACGTTCACCTTTCCCGAGCCCCACACCGTTACGATGCGTGACTTCTCGTCGTCCGGGTCCGGGTGAATGAATCGCCGCCAAAACTCATCCGAGACCCCTTGCACCAGACGCAGTTCCTCCAGGCTGTCAAACGCGGCATTTTTGCGACTATAAGGCCGGTCCAAGAGCTGGTAGTAGCTGTCCTCTGGCGGGGTCACGCTCGACGCGGTGATGTTCGTTGGATCACAGGCTGACTTGTCTATGTTGGGGTCGACCCAATCCACGATGGCCGAGCACACTGTCCTGCGATCCAAGAGGGTGCCGTTTTCGTCCTCTGCTTCCTCAAAGAACTCATTGTATTGAATGCCGCTGATCAGTGACGCAATCTGTTCTTCTTCACGCTTGACTGAAAACGTATCCGCTCGCGCGGCCAGGTTTAAGTTGATCTTCGAATCCTCGTCGACAACCACCAACGTAAACCCCGCGCCCTCCATGCCCAGGTTACGCCCCTCGGCCAAGTTCATGCCGCTCATGCCTTGAAACACTTCCCCGCCAATGCTGTCGTTGAACGGGCCCAGGATGACATCGGTGTATTCCCACACCGGGATTTGCGCGCCACCGGTGAGTGGACTGAGCACCGCGCTAATCGAGGGCTCAGCGGCGAGCAGCAATCGCGTCAGGTTCACCGCGCTGCGCGCCGCGTACTCGGCCTTGACCTGATCGCGCGCCGAGACCGAACTGCCCAATTCGGCCGATACCGTGTCCTGAAATTCCGTCAACATGACCGTGGCAATGGTCAGCGCACCCAAGACCATGAGCAGCGCGACACCTCGCTCTTGGGAGCGCTTTGGCTTCGCGCGAGCGAAGTGACGGGACTCAATCAACCTGTCCCCGGTGGTGCTGGGTAGAGTGATCATTTGAGAGCAAAATTGAGAGGGTCTTGAATCATCAGTGAGACTTTGCTCACCAATCTGACTTTTCCGCGACTCGCGTCGTCGTGCGAACGCGCGCCACCGTTGAGCACGAGTACGACTTTGACCTGCACCGGCAAGCGACCGCGCTCACCCACGACGGAGGTGCTGTCCCACTCTTCGCGCCACATTCCTGTCAAAGGATCCAGATACTGGAGCTGAAAGAGATCGATGTCGGTCGCCAGCACGTCCACTTTTCCGCCCCGCAACGGGTCGAGATCGGGTGGGGCCTCGCGGCGCGCCAAATCGACGACACCATCGTGCTCAGGATCTTCGCTACCAAAATAGGAGATCTCTACTTGGTCGGACTCCCGGGTGTTAGCGCGCAGACGTCGATGAGCAAACGAGTTGAAATCAAGCCGAGAAGCAGGCGTCCCAGGCTCGCCGATGAAGCTCGTTTTTACCACCTGCAGAGATTCGTCGATGGGAGCATGCGCCGACAAATAGGCGGCCTGCAGCTCACGGGCTATGCGCGCCATGGCCAAGCGCCCTTCACGGTACCGATCACTGATGCGGTCCACGCCTTCGCGACTTCGTCGCATGCCATCGATGCTGGCAAAGACGAGAATGCCAATGAAGGCTAAGATAGCCATGGCGATGAGCAGTTCGATGAGCGTCATGGCGCGTGACTTTGAACGCACCGGGCGACCCTGGACCCGCTGCAAGCCTGAACCCAGAGGGAACGGCCATGTCATTGGCTGTCCCCCGGGGAGGACGTGCTCGCTTGTGAGCTGGTCGTCGAAGATTGCGTGCCGGTGGATGTGCTCGAGCCGGTGGTGGCGCCCTGCGTGGCCGCGGCTAAGTCCTCCGCCAAGTTGGGAGTGAGGCTCCCCTCGAGTGGATTGGTAATGTACTGGGTGACATCCAAAGAGCGCTCTTTTTCCCCTTCACGCCACACCACCCTGACTTTCACCTTCCTGATGCTGGCCTCCAGCATGGGCTTGAGTGAGGGATAGACCATGGAGAGCGCCATGCCGATGATGCCCCCACCCTCTGGTTCGCTGGGTGCCAGTGTTCCTGCCAGGTCCTCGACAGAGCCCACGCTGCCCAAACTCTCATCGCCCGTGGGGATGGCCTCCGCCAAGTCCCCAGTGCTGAGCGCCTCGGTGGCAGGGTCGGACGAGGAGCTATCCAAATCGAGAGAATCTTCATCAGTGGCCTCAGGAGGCACTGGGTCAGGCAGTTGGACCGTCTCGATGCTCCACTCGCATTGAAAGCGGCCGCTGTCTTCATCTTGGCAACATTCTCCGCTCTCGGTCTCGTCGACGATTCCAAAACCATTTTGCAGCAAGTCGAGTTCTATCTCGCTCATCTTGCAACGCACCAAGCTCGCCGCCTCCGTCTCGAACTGCACTCGCCGTGTCGTGGCAAATAGGCCCGTCTGCGAGCTCAAGATCGTGGTCAAGCCCAGCGCCAAGATGGCCATGGCCACCATCACCTCGAGCAGGGTAAACCCGCGATTCACAGCTCCTCCCGCTCTGAAAACGCGTCATCCGACCCAAAACGACTTTCGGGAAAGTCGAGCAAACCACGCTTGATTTCGGCGCGCCCGGTGAGCGGACTGATTTCGATGGTCAGCCCCGACTCGTCGTTCGAGGAGGTCGCGATCTGCACGATGGCTCGCTCGGTCATGCCGCCCGGCCAAAAATAGACATAGGCGATCCCGTCCACGAGCGGGTCTTCGTCGTGTTCCGTCTGGACCTTGACGATCTTCACACCGCTGCCCACCCAGCGTCCCGGCCCCTCGCCGTCTTGGCCCAAGATGTCCACCGTGGCAAAGCCCGGATCGTGTTTGCCACCACCCGATAGAACTTGCTCAGCCAATGCTTCTGCATCTGCCAACATCAGGGCGGCGGCGCTGGGGTCCTCTTCCGCTTCCTCTTCCTCTTCCGCTTCTTCACCCACGAACGCTTCCTTTGAGCTGGCTTGCTCGAGCACGATGCGCCCTCCCGCCAGGTCCAAGGCAAGCCGAACCGGCTTACCCGTAGTGTTGGCGTGAGCCAGCCCCTTGCGCACACCAGCGACTATCAACGTGGCAGCCGCGCGACGGTTGGCACCGCCAAAGAGACCTGAACCAAACACCATGGTGCCCAGCAGGAGCGCGATGAGGGCGATGACGATCAAGATCTCGATGAGCGTCATCCCGCGCGCGCGGCGTAGTTGTCCCCTTCGCACGCCGAGCGGTGCAGTTTCCGCCGGGGCGCGCCTGCCCGATTGGGCGGTCGCAGGAAGGGGCAAACGTACGCTCAAAGCTCACTCCCCGGCTTCGCCTTCGGCTTGTGCTGCGCCCTTGGGGATGACGATGTCATCTTTGGAGCCAGCTTTCTTGTCAGGGCCGGCTGACGTCACAATCACTTCATCATCGGCACATGTGATGACGTAGTCTTGGCCCCAAGGGTCGGTGGTATTCTGCCCGGAGTCCAGCTGCTTGTCCTCAACCAGCTGGCTCACCGTGGGGCACGTGCCGTACTCATTTTCAGCCAATTGCCACTGGCTGACCGCGCTGCGAATCACACGCGCGCCCGTCTCTGCTTGGGTCACCTGGGCCTCACGCATCTTGGGGATGGCCACAACGGCTACGCCGCCCGCCACCATGGCGATGATGGCCACCACGATCATGATTTCGATAAGCGACATGCCGCGAGTGGCAGCTCGCGCTAAACGAAACGACCGACCCATTGTGAGAGGCTTGTTTAACTGATTCATCATAGTTCCTTTCATTGCTAGATCGTCGCCGTCAATCAACGGGCGATCCAATTAATCCTCAATGCGATCGGTGCCCCCGGGTAATCCATCAGGACCGTCACTCATCAACACGTACTTTGCGCCTTGTTCTGGCTCTCCTTGATCGGCCGTCGCACACACCAAGCGCAATGGCCGGCCCCATCCGTCCAAGGGCAACTCTGCCACACCCAGCGCCGCGCGCACGTGGGCTAGGTCTGTTGTGCAACGCCCCTCTTGCTCGAGCAAATAGCGGTCGACCAACGGTCGCACCGCGTCGAGCGCCAAGACCGTACGACGCACGCCAGCCGCATGGCGCTCACGGCGCGCCATGCTCAGCAAAAATCCTGCAAAAATGGCCAGAGAAAATACGGTAAATAGCCGGCCTCGTGCAAAGAACCGCCGCACCGACCCGCGGCCTTCCCAGGGGAAGAAAATCCTTCGTTCTTTGTTGGATCTGCTGCTCACCATCGCTCATCTTCCACGGTGCTCATCTCACCAAATTGTTCATTTGCATCAGCGGCATCATGATGGAGATCACGATAAAGCCCACCGCTCCACCCATCGCCACAATCATGATGGGCTCCAGCAGACTGGTGACGGTAGCGATCTTCGTCTCCACTTCTGCTTCATAGGCGCGACTGACATTTTGCAGCATGTCCTCCAGTTGCCCGGAGCGTTCACCCACCGCGATCATGTGCGTCACCATCGGAGGGAAAGCACCGCTGCGCTTGAGTGGCTCGGCGATGCTCTCACCCTCGCGGATCGAGCCAATGGCCTGGGCAATCACGTTCTCCAACTTGACGTTCTCGAGCACGTTCTTGCCAATCTCCATGGCTTGCAGAAGCTGCACGCCACTGGCAAGCAGGGTGGCCAAGGTGCGCGTGAAGCGAGCCAGCGCCGCGAGCAGGTTGAGTCGGCCAAACAGCGGCATGTTGAGCTGGAAAGTGTCCCAAGCCAGGTGGCCCTTGGGCGTCTTTTTCCATCGTAAAAACCAGTAGCCCCCACCACCCAAAAAAAGCAGGATGAGCCACCAAAATTCAGACACGGTGTCAGAGGAAAAAATGAGCAAGCGCGTGTACCAAGGCAGCGCCTGTCCCAGGTTTTCGAAGATGCTGGTCAGCTTGGGGACCACGGTGACCATCAAGAAGGAGATGAGGCCCACCGCGAACAAACCCATGGCTATCGGATAAGCGAGCGCTGCCATGAGTTTTCCCTTCAAACGTGCCTGGCTCTCCATGAAGTCTGCCAAGCGCTCGAGGACTACCTCCAGTTTTCCGGAGGCTTCACCCGCCGCCACCATGTTGACGTACAGCGGAGGGAAGACCTTGGGGTGTACGGACAATGACTTAGAGAAACTGGTTCCTTCCTTCAGGCCTTGGCGAACTGAAGAAAGCACGCGGACCATCTGCTCTTTTTCCACCTGTTCGGTCAGCGCTGTGATGCTGTCCACGAGTGGGATCCCGGCACGGACCAGGGTGGCCAGCTGACGCGTCATCACGGCGACGTCTCCTCCGGAGATGCGCCGCAGTGGAGCGAGCAAGTCAATGTCTTTACGCTGCGCGCGCTTCTCGCCGCCTTCTTGAGCAGATGTCAGTAATATGCCGTCCCGGCGCAGGACGACTCGCAACGCACGCACGTTCTCAGCATCGCGGTAGCCTTTGACCGCTTTACCGCTTGCTGCGTCTATTCCTGCGTACTGAAAAACTGCCATGTCTCACCCGACCGCGACTCATTCATCGACGACGATGTCCTCTTGAGTTGCCGCAACGACTTCATCCACGGTGGTCATGCCCATGAGCACCTTACGCGCGCCGTCGTCGCGCATGGTGTCCATGCCTGCCTCTTGCGCAGCGCGCTTGATGGTCTGAGCATCAGCGTTGGCCAAGATGAGCCCGCCTACCTTGTCGTCCACCACCATCAGCTCGTAGATGCCGCGCCGACCCGTAAAGCCCTTGTGGTCACATTGCTCGCAGCCCACCGCCCGATAAAACGTGGGTTTTACGGCGCTGCGATGCCCCACCGGTTCATAGTTCACGCCGTGCACCATGTACTGGTGAGACAAGCGCCGAGCGTCACGCCACGCTGTACGTCGCGGGTCCAAGCCGAGCTGCTGCAGCTCGACGTCCGTCGCTTCATAGGGCTGTTTGCAGCTCGGACACAGCATACGCACCAAACGCTGAGCCAAGATGCCCACGACGGTCGAACGCACCAGAAACGGCTCGATTTCCATCTCGACCAGGCGTGTCACAGCGCCGGCTGAATCGTTGGTGTGCAGGGTGGAGAGCACCAAATGGCCAGTCATGGAGGCATGCATGGCGATCTCCGCGGTCTCTTTGTCGCGAATCTCACCCACCATGATGACATCCGGGTCCTGGCGCAAAAACGCGCGCAAGGCACTGGCAAAGGTGAGGTCAATCTTGGGATTGACGGGGAGCTGATGAATGCCACCCAGCTCATACTCGACCGGGTCTTCGGCGGTGAGAATATTGACGTTGGGCTTGTTGATGCGGTTGAGGCAAGCGTAGAGCGTGGTGGTCTTACCGCTACCGGTCGGTCCGGTAACGAGCACGATGCCGTTGGGACGTGCAACCAACGAATCCATGAGCGCGTAATCGCGCGGACCAAATCCAAGATCGGAAAGATCGAGCAGCACGTTGGTCTTTTGCAACAAGCGCATCACGATGCGCTCATGATCGCGGCTCGTGGGGATGGTGGAAACACGTACATCGATGGGCCGCCCCGCGATCTTCAGCGAAATGCGACCGTCCTGAGGCAGGCGTTTTTCAGCGATGTTGAGCCCTGCCATGATCTTCACGCGTGCGATCACTGAGCTCATGAACTGGCGGGAGGTCCGCCGCGCTATGTACAGCTCCCCGTCCACACGATAGCGAACGATGACTTCCTTCTCTTCCGGCTCGATGTGAATGTCGCTCGTCCTAGCTTTGACAGCTTGGGAAAAGAGCGCATTTACCCAACGAATGATCGGGGCGTCATCGTCGGAGTCGAGCAAGTCCACTTGTTCTTCGTCTTTGAGACCTTTCTCGGACTCCAGCTCACCGATGGCGTCCTGTCGCTCGTAAACGCGGTTGATAGCGTCCACGACTGCCTGCGATGTGGCCACGCGCGCGAGCACGGGGCGGCCAAGCAGCGCGCGCAGATCGTCGAGCGCGGCGACGTTGAGAGGATCGGCACAGATGACATCAAAGTGCGTCGGGAACTCGGCGGCGAGCAGCACTTTGTGGGCCTTGGCGTAGGAGATGGGCACCCGAACGGCTACGTCGAGCGCGATCTGATCGACGGCGATCTCGGGCACGTAGCCCAGCCCGCACTCGCGAGCTAGCGCCTCGGCAACGCCGGCCTCGGTCAGCATGTTCTGCGCAACGCCTACTTCGAGCAAGTCCAGCTGTTTTTCCTCGCACTGCGCGATGAGCTGAGCCAATGCCTGGGATGAAAGCACCCCTTGGCGTTCGAGGATCTTGCCGATGACCTGCTGGCGCATGGCTGTTACTCCAACTCGAGCGACGAGACGCTACGTAATGGGGGAGCCACGTGCAGCGTGGCCGGCGGCTGCGCCACCGAGGCAGTGCGCTCATCCTGCACCCCGCCTCTCGGCGTGGGCGTGATGCTGCCTTGGGCAGGGGGCGCGGGTGCCGGTGCGGGCGCGGGACGGTTGCGGCGACCACCGCCGCTGGGGCTGCTGCTCTTGATGTTGGTGGGGAGATCGATCGCTTCGCCCGGAGCGTGCTCGTGCATCTGCCGCGGCCGCAGTTCCTCTTCCAGCCGCTGCTTGTTGTCCACCTCAAAGAAGCTCTGGCGAATATCCTCCACCAAACCGTTGGTGCGCGCGTAATCGCGCGGCGGCTCCCAATTGTCGGCGGTGAACACGAAATAGCGATCGATGAACTCCTGACGCTCCTGCATTTTTCGCTCAAAAATGCGCTGCAAGTCTTCCTGAGCGCGGATGACGTGCGGGGTCAGGATGAGCAGCAGGTTGGTCTTGCGGGTCGTCTTCTTGGTCTTGCTGAACAAAAATCCCAAAATGGGGATGTCGCCCAACACTGGGACCTTGTCCTTGGAATAAACAGACTCATCCTTCATCAAACCACCAATAACGATGGTCTGCTGGTCCTTGACCACCACCGTTGTCTTGGCCGTGCGCTTGGTGATGGGTACGACGCCGAGCGCGCCGATCGGCGCTCCAGCGGCGCTGCTCTCCTGCTCAATCTCCAGCCGCACTTGATCAGACTCGTTGATGTGGGGCGTGACCTTGACCTTGTTGCCCACGTCTTGACGCTGCGCATTGCCAAAACCACCCAAGCTGGACAGCAAGTTGGCTTGTCCTTGCGCGGCCGCGGCGGTGGCCAAAGTACCCAAGCTGCCGCCCGCCGAATTGATCTGCAGCGGGATGTTCTCACCCACGCTGATCTCAGCGGCCACGTTGTCGGTGGCGATCACATGCGGGGTGGCCAAGATGTTGCCGCGGCCCGAACTGGCCATGGCGTTCACCACCACGCCGAACGCTGGAATACTGAGCCCCATGGGACCCAGGCCGCTCGTGCCCGACAAATCAGGGCCGCGCATACCCGCCGCCAGACCCTGCAAGGCGCTGGGGTCAAAGGGGAAGGCCAAAGAACTCCCCGCGTTGAAGCCACCGATCATCAGCGATTGTTCACCCCCCACGTTGGGTTGAGCACCGCCGTGCCATGATACACCAAACGCAAGCTCATTGCTGACGCCCACGTCCATGATCACCGCCTCGATGAACACCTGACGGCGCGGTTGATCCAAGCGCTGCACGACCAAGCGCAACTGCGCAAAGTCGCGCGGAGAGGACGACACGACCAGCGAGTTCGTCGCCTGATCAGGCGTGACAGCGACATCGCCCTCAAACAGCCCGCCGCCGTCGCCCTGTTCCTTCTTGCCCTTCTTCCCGCCACCAGCGTTGCTGGTCAGCATCTGTTGGAGCGTCTTGGCCAGCTCCTCGGCCACGGCATGCTGCAAGGGCAACACATGCACCGCGCCCATGTCGCCGCTGCGCGTGTCCAACTTACTGAGCACTTGCAGCAGCTTTTTGTAGGCGTCATCGTTCCCAACCACGATGATGGCGTTGGTTTGCTCATCGGCAATTACCTTAGACAGCCCGCCCGTGCCTTCACTCACCTCGAACAGGTCATTGATGCGCTCGGCCATCTCCGTGGCGCTGCCGTGATTGATGGGCTCAATCCACATTTGCTGGCCAGCGCCCCCGACATCCACCTCTTCCAGGATGCGCACCATGCGGCGCACCTGCGTGCCCGTATCGGTGATCATCAACAGGTTGCCCGTTGGGTACGTCGAGATGTCACCCTCCTTGCTCTTGAATTTGAGCAGCAGGGCCATAGCCTCGTCGGCCGATACGTAACGCGTGCGGTACAGGCGTGTGATGTAGTCGTCGGAATTGGGGATGGGAGCGCCACGCGAATAGATGGGGGAGCCGTTGCCCGCCACGCCGGCGCTATCCACGATCTTCAAGAATCGCCCGTGGGGGACCACGGTCATGCCGTTGACTTGCAAGATGGAAAGAAACGCCTGGTAGGCTTCGTCCAGCGTCACCGGTTCGGGTGAGACAACCGTGGCTTTGATCTTTTGGATCTTTGATCCGTAGATGAAGCGCTTGCCGGTCATACCGCTGATGTGATTGACCAACTCGGCCAAATCAGCGTCCTGCAAGTTGAACTTGACGCGGTGACCACCCGGTTTAGGGCGATAGTCGATGTCCGTGGCCGCTGCGATCTTATCCATGGTCGTGGGTAAGGGGCCAGCTTCGCCGGGAGGAGCGGGTTCAGCAGAGGCGGCGGGCGTAGCTGCGGTCGCAGCTGCCGGAGCAGCTGCTGGGGCAGCCGGTGCTGCTGGAGTTGCCTTGGGCGCGCGCGGAGCACGACGTCGCTGCGCTTGAGCGCCCGCATCGGGTGCAAGCACCAACGCGGCCATCAACACGGAAAGGCCGGTGAGCCGCGCACCCCGCGCAAGCAGGACGAATCGGAAGTACAGGTGCTTTTGGTTCATTTGATCTTGAAGTCCAGGGTGGTGTCTTGACCACGTCGGTTGAGCTTGATTTTGAGGCTATCGGCCGTGCGCAGGCGTGCGTACGCTTCCAAAGCTTTTTCAGGGCTACCCATGTCGAAACCGTTGATACTTTCGAGCCGGTCGCCATTCTTGAGACCGAGCTGACCCAGGAGCGTCTCGGGACGCACACCAAACAAGCGAATGCCCACGGTCTTGCCGTCTTTTTGCTCGGGGACGATGCGAGCTGAACGCATGAGGGACGACTGGTCTTCCAAGATCTTGTCCACCGCGGTGCGGTCGATTTCAAACTCGGTTTCGCTGAGTTTTTTGATCTTGGATTTGATCTCAGGATCGAGCGCGCCGCCCGCCTTGCCGGGCTTGCCGTCATCTGCCTCCGCCGGCACAGCGGCCTCTGCCCCTGCGTCAGCTGCGGCGACGGGCTCTGCCGGGGGCGGAGGCTCGGATGCAAAGAGCGAAATTTGGCACAGGCTATCGTCTTCGAGCCAGACAGTGGGCGCAGCGCTCGACGGATTGTAGCCGATGTACGCGACTTTTTTGGTTCCGATGGAGTCGCCGACGCGACGCAAGTGCGGCGCGGTCTCTCCGGGACCCATCATGGCCGCAAACGACCAAAGTGGGTCGTCCGACTCGGTCAGGATGAGCACGCTCACGCCCGGACACACGGGAACCGTGAGCGGATCATCGAAGCGCGGGCCCTGTTCCTCCACAGGTGCCTCGGGTGGAGGCTGATCACCAGGAAAGACCGTGCCAGTGACGGAGTCAAAAGGATTGCGGCGTTGCAGCGTCTGCACGCTCAGCCGCACGGCTGAGCTGGTCTTCGCCTCGACCATGGGTTTGAAGGTTGGCCCACTGCCGGGCGAAAACTGCGCGCCAATGAGCGAGCTGATGCCGCTCGCCTGAAAGTAGGCGGCCATGGCCACCAGGACGAGCACCACCGCATAGAAGTACTTCTTGAAAATCAGTTCGACGGACACAGTTGGGATCCCGGACGGGACGGCGCCGACGCCAAACGTCCGGCACCCTTAAAGCTAGAGCCGTGCCAACGGTCAATCCCTCAAAGGCCCTTGAAAACGCTTAATTTCCTGGCCTTCTTTCGCCCTCACCACCCCGCGCCGCGACAATCTGGCAGAAGCCCCATTTTTGGGCGACCCCTGCTGACAACTTGTCAATTCGCCGGACGGCAGGAAAGAAAGATGTCCTGCCTACATCAACCCACATTGGCCAAGCTGACCGCCTCCTGCACGGGATGCTCAACGCGCCTCATCCAACTTGCGGTAGATGGTGCGCGTGGAAATGCCCAGCAGTTGCGCCGCTAGTGATTTGTCGCCAGCAGTGTGGCGTAGCGTTTCCTGAATCAGTCGCTGTTCGACCTCTTCCAGCGGCGTGCCCACACTGAACGTGAGCCATTCAGGAGTCGCGTGAGTACTTTGAGTGATGGAGTCGGGTAAGTCGGCAAGGGTGAGCGCCGTACCTCGACACAAGACCGCCGCACGTTCCATGGCGTTCTCGAGCTCACGCACATTGCCCGGCCAAGCGTGTTCACGCAGCCGGACCAACACATCCGCCGCTACTTCCAAACGGGCACGAGCATTTTTGCTGCAGTACACCCCAAGAAAGTGATCGACGAGTAGCGGAATGTCTTCTCGCCGATTGCGCAACGGCGGGGCCGTCACGGCGATGACGTTGAGACGATAATACAGATCTTCTCTGAACTGGCCGGAGGCGACGAAGCCCTGTAGGTCACGGTTGGTGGCGGCGATGACGCGCACATCTGCTGCCGTGGTCGAGCCACCCAGCGGCTCAAACTCTCCCTCCTGCAACACCCGGAGCAACTTAACCTGAACCGCCGGGCTCAATTCTCCCACCTCATCCAAGAAGATGGTGCCACCCCGCGCCTTTTCAAACCGACCATCCTTGCGCACGCTCGCGCCAGTAAATGCGCCGCGTTCATAGCCAAACAATTCGGCCTCCAGGATGCTCTCCGGAATGGCGGAACAGTTGACGGCAATGAACGGACCGCTCGCACGGTTGCTGTGTTCATGAACGAACCTGGCGATCAACTCTTTCCCAGTCCCACTCTCACCTAAGACTAACACATTAGCCATGGATGGAGCGGCGTGTGCGGCCACCTCGAGCACACTGCGCAGCGCCGCGCTCTGGCCTACGATCTCACGCTTGCGCAAGGCGCGAATTTCCGCCCTCAGCTGCTGATTTTCCGCCAACAGCTGCGCGTGCTCGATTGCCTTTTTTACGGAACGCACAATGCTGGCGCGCTTCAACGGCTTCTCCACGAAGTCATAGGCGCCTTCACGCATCGCGGTCACCGCTGTCTCCACCGTCCCATAGGCCGTCATGAGCAGCACCACCGTGCTCGGCGAGACTTCTTTGATGGCGCGCAACAAGTCGACGCCACTTGGCCCTGGCATCATCAGATCCGTGAGCACCACATGCACTTTGTGTTGACGCAAAAGCGAGAGCGCACCTTTGGCGCCGTCGGCCGTAAACACGCGCCAGCGCTCTTTTTCAAATGTCTTCTGCAGCGACGTCAGATTGTTGGGCTCATCGTCCACCACCAGGATGGCGGGGCTGTCCGCGGGCAGGGCGGGAGTTAGATCGTCCATGCCCGACAACTGTCACATTGACACGTCATTTGTCAAATTGTAGCAGTAGTGACAGTTTGTCATTTATCAACAAACTACTAATATTACTCAGTATTTAGCCAACCTCGACACCGCACGCCGTTTCACTGGCCGTGCGGTCCTGGTCACCCTGCCAGCACCTCATGCACGCTCGCTTCGAGGATGCACAGCAGCTCCTCCAGGTCCGGGAGCGGAATGTTGAGCGGCGGGGCCACATAGACGACGTTGCCGAGTGGACGTAGGTACGCGCCGGAAGCGAGCGCACGCTCGTACACGCGCCAACCTATCTCCGACAAATAGTCTCCGTCCGACCCTAGGTCGACCGCGCCACACATACCCAAGCTGCGCGCATTGTGGACGTTCGGCAGCTGTGCGAGCCGCTCGACACTGGCAGCGATCAGTCGGCTTCGCTCTTGGGTCCCCTCCAAGATGTGTTCGTCCTCGTAGATCTTGAGCACCTCGCGCCCGACGGCAGCACCAAGCGGGTTGCCGCAGAAGGTGTGTCCGTACATAAACGCCCGCGAGCGATCTCCCAAAAAGCTCTCAAACACTCGGTCACTGGTTGCGGTTGCAGCAAAGGGCAAAACGCCCCCACTGAGCCCCTTGGCCGCGCACAGGATATCTGGACTGATGCCCGCATGATCGCACGCCCAGAACCGGCCCGTACGTCCATAGCCGGTGAAGACTTCATCCACGATCAGCAGCACATCGTACTTCTCCGTCAGGCGGCGCGCTTCAAGCAAATAGCTCGGCTCATACATTTTCATGCCGCCGGCACCCTGGATGAGCGGCTCCACAATCAAGGCAGCAATGTGATCCGCGCGGGTGCGCAGCTGCTTTTCAAGCTCATCCAACGCCCGACCTAGGTCGTCCGCGGGTGACGTCACACGCGTCGCCGGACGACGCGCGGCCGCAAAGGGCGCCTGAAATGCCCCCACGTCGCACAGCGCGGTGGCCCCCATCGTTTCACCATGAAAGGCGGAACGGAGCGCCAAAAATTCGTGCTTGTGCGGCTTTTGTTGCGGCTGTTGGTGCCAGAACTGGATGGCCATCTTCAGGGCCGCCTCCACGGCTGTGGAGCCATTGTCACTAAAAAAAATGTGCCCGAGTCCCGGCGGGCAAACAGCTGCAAAGCTTTCGGCAAACTCAATCGCCGGTTGATGGGTCACGCCGCCGAGCGACGTATGACAGAGCTGCCGCGCTTGATGGGTCAGTGCCTCGACCAGGCGAGGATGATTGTGCCCAAGCAGGCTGGTCCACCAGGATGAGTTGCCGTCGAGGATCGAGCGACCGTCCGCCTCGCGCAACCGGGCGCCGTTTGCACTCACGATCAAGAGCGGGTCAGCCCCCTTTTGATACAAGCTCATCTGCGTGTAGGGGTGCCAGACGTTGTTCTTGTCGCGGGCAATGAGCTGCGCACGTTGCGTAGGGTCCATGTTCTAACTCTTGAGCGGAGGGCTTGGGGATGGATTGGGTGGAGGGGTTTGCAAAGGAGCGCTCGTGGGATCAACTTGCTCCGGCGGATGCGAGGACGAGCGGCCATCTGCGGCCGCCAAATCAGCCGACGCCGCCACGAGTTCAGACAGTTGCACCGGCGGGATGGAGCGCAAACGTCTCCGCGTCGCAGATTTGATGCCTTCGCCGTAGCCAACACTCTTCAAGAGTTCCTTCTCGAGCGGCAGCGCGATGCTCACGGTGGTGCCCGCCCCGGGAGAGCTCAATAGTTCCATTTCCCCACCGTGGGCCTCGACGATCTTTTGCGCGATAGGGATCCCGAGCCCGGTACCTCGCGGTTTGGTGGTAAAGAAGGGCTTCTTTGCGTTGCTCAGCACCAGCTTGTCCATCCCGGCGCCTTGGTCCTTCACGAGCACTGTGGCGGCAAGCGCGCCATCAGAAAACTGTCCGCGCCGCACCATCAACTCGATCACGCCGCCCTTCGGCATGGCTTGGCAGGAATTGGCGATCAGGTTGTCGAGCGCCAATCTGAACAGCGCCGGGTCAACCAGCACCGGCCCCAATTCTTCGTCCACACTCGTTTGAACCCGAAGCTCAAACCCTGGTGGCGCCGCCTGACTCGCCTGCTCACAGATGTCATAAAGCGACACAGGGCTGCGCGCAGCCGTGACGGGACGCGCAAAGCGCAAAAGTTCAGCGACGAGGTGATTGAGCCGCTCCGACTCTTCGTTGACGATGTCGAGCAGTGTCTCGCGGTCCTTCCCTGAAATGGTCGGGCGTTTCATGGCCGACACGGCGTTCATGATGATCGCCAGGGGGTTTCTGACCTCATGAGCGATCGCAGCTGCCAGCTCACCCACCGCGGCAAGTTGCTGTTTTCGAGACAACTCGGACGCCATGAGATCGATCTCAGCGTAGGAACTCTCGAGTTCGGCGGTACGCGCCGCAAGATTCGAGGTGGTCTGCTGAAGCAGCCCCTCGGTACCTTTGAACTCCGAGATGAGGCTAGCGATGACGATCAGGCTGTAGGCCCAAGTTGCTCCTTCAATCAGGTACCAGCGCTGGCCATGCCGGATCATGAAATAGACCTCGGTGAGCGTCAGTGGTGAAAACAAGATCACGGCGACCAACATGCCGCGTGCGGGCGACTTACGTTTCCATGCCGCCGGAAACAAGACGAGCAAGTTGATGCACGTCGAGATCAGCGCGACCAAGGAAAAATAGACAAAGAACTCCTGCGACGGCACCCGGTATTGTTCGGGAAACCGCAACGCTTGCACGTGGCGCGCCTGTTGCAAGGTCGCCACGACGTTGGAGAATATCCCGCCCCCAGCCATCACGTAGCTGGCCCAGATCAGCGCGCGACGCTGCGCGGACTCAAAAAACAAACATAAAAAATGTGTATTGAAGGCGACGGCCGCAAAGCCGAGCACCAGGGTGCTGCGCGCCAAAAACAGACTCAAAAGCGGTGCTGCGGGAACCATGACCCACGCATCCGCCAAACCGAGCGCCCCCACGCATACGGTCATCAGTCCCAAGTAGGCCAGGCCGCGTCCGCGGTAACGACGCTCGGCCAACAAGAAGAAGCCGTTCAGCGTGATGAACACGAGGAACCACAACCAGCCCAGGGTGAGCTGCATGTTCCTCACTGTTCGACCCCCGTGAGTTCTGGGTTCAAGATCACCCTGCGCTGACTGGTAGCCAGCTTCTTGCCGCCACGTTCACACGTCGCAGTGATGTGCAGGTCGCCGCGCGGTGTTCGGTCAAAAACGGCGCTGGTTCCCTGCGGAAAGGACCCCTCTACCGTACCTGCTTCAGCGCGTGCTGTGTAGTGGATCACCACCGGCTGCTCAGTTTGCTCGGAGACAGCTTCGTCGATGCCGTGAACGTCCAGGAGCACGGCCAGGAGCTGCAGCGCGGCGGCGCCTTGTCCGTTGACTGTCGGTGGGGGCAAGAGCAAAAAACAGGCGGAGGCAGCGAAGGGGTCTTCTTCACGCAGCGGTACCACTGACCCAGGCTGAGTGGGCGGGCTTTTCGAGCGCGAACTCACCGGGCCACGCCGCGCGGGTTCGATACGAAATGACACCGCGTCCGCGTAGATTCGGTCCAGCGTGGACACGGCCAAAAGGAGCGTGTGCTCACCAGGCGCCATCTCCTCGTCCTCGTTCAGCAAGGAGCTCAAGGTCCGCCCCGGCAAGAGCGGACGGGGGGTGTGCTCATCAAGTTGAACCCAGCCAAACACATTGGCCTGGGCCTCTGGACAAGGTGTGGCACCACCGCAGGACAAGGGGACCCGGAAGCTGCCGATGCTGGATTCAGACAGCACGTTGCTTGAGCGGCGCGCCAATAAGGTCGCGACGTTGACTTGGTGCACGCTCCCGGCGTGCAGGGATGGTGACGGCACGGCGCGCGCCTCCGCATTGGGGGATGCTGCAATCACTGACTGCGCTGCGGCCCCCGCGCGCGGGCGCTCCTCATCCACCTGGGCAGACCGCTGCGCGGCGACCTCAATAGGGACCAACTTGGCCGTACCCCCTGAACAACCCAGCACTGCACACCCCACGGCAGCCTGACCAAGCAGCGGCGAAAGGAGCCATGACCTATCAAGACCCGACTGCACCACAACGCTTCCAAGCTAGTCCTAGAGTTCATTGGAATCGAGGCAAAAGACAGGCATCTGGCCCAAAAGCGACGGCGCGCACCTGCGTGAATTGTCCACCCGCCCCTTGCGACGGTGCTGAGGCTGCTCTAGCTCAAGGTCAATGAGTTACGTTGTCTTGGCCCGCAAGTGGCGCCCCATGCGATTTTCGGACCTGGTGGGACAGGATCACGTGGCCAAGACGCTGGGCAACGCCATTGATGCCCAGCGCGTCGCACATGCCTTCTTGTTCACTGGTGTGCGCGGCGTCGGCAAAACCACCAGTGCACGCATCCTCGCCAAGGCGCTCAACTGCATGCGCAGTCCGGGTAGTTGGGCTCCGGGAACACCCGATCCGGGGCCCACGGTCGAGCCCTGTCTTTTGTGCTCGGCCTGCAAAGAAATTGCAGAGGGCCGTGACGTGGACGTGCAGGAAATCGACGGCGCCAGTTACAACGGCGTAGATGAGGTCCGTAAGCTACAGGAGTCCCTGCCCTACCGCCCGCAGCGTGATCGTTTCAAGATCGTCATCGTGGACGAAGTCCACATGCTCACCTCTGCGGCTTGGAACGCGTTTCTCAAGACGCTTGAAGAACCGCCGCCCCATGTGAAGTTCATCTTTGCAACGACTGAGGTGCACAAGGTCCCCATCACCATCTTGAGCCGCGTGCAGCGCTTCGATTTCAAGATGATCCCCGCGCGCCTCATCGTGGAGCGCTTGCGCTGGGTGCTCGGCCAGGAGGAGTGCCAGGCCGACGATACGGCTCTGAGCATTTTGGCTCGGCAGGCCGCCGGCTCCATGCGCGATGCCATGAGCTTGCTCGATCAAGTGATCGCCTTCGGTGGACAGACCTTGCGCGGGGAGGACGTCGCGCGCGTGCTTGGCGTGGCGAGTCGGCGCGCGCTCTTGGACATTGCACAGGGACTGTTGTCCGGAGACGCGGAGACGTGCCTATTTCGGGTAGGTGAGCTTTCTGACCAAGGTTTTGACGTACCGCACCTCACCCGTGACTTGTTGTCGCTTTTGCGCGACTTGGTCGTCGCCAAGGTTTGCAAAGATACCAAACAGCTTTTGGACGCTCCGGATGAAGAGCTAGCGGAGATCGCGGCGATGGTGTCCAAACACTCCGACAGCGACCTCATGCGCCTGTATCAAGGATTTGGGCGTGGATTTGACGACGTAGTGAGGAGCGCCGACCCGCGCGCCGGCCTGGAAATGCTCTTGGTGCGCTTGGCACAACGGCCAGCATTGTTGCCCATCGATGAGTTGCTGCATCGCATTGGGCATTTGGAAAAGCGCCTCGTCCAGGGTGGCGCCAGGCGACCCCAGCAACAGCCAGCGCCGGTACCGCGAGCGCCCGCTGTGCCCAACCGCGAGCCCGAGGGCCGCGCCCACCCGCGCACACCGCGCAGCAACCAACCCAGCGGGCCGCGCGCAGGAGCGACTGACGATCCGGACGAACCTCACGCGGCGACGCCAGCTCTTACAGCCAAGCCCGCCCAAGAGCCGAGCGACCACCCACAGCCTAGCTCAGAAGCTGAGGCAAACGTCACCGCGCTGGAGGCGACGCCCACCCCACCACCTGAAGAGCAAGCAAAGCTGAGTATCTTGTTTGAACTGCTGGAGCAGCTGCGGGTGACCGATGCTGCGCTCGGCGCTTACTTCGAGCAGACGGTTCCATTGATCGCCGATGGGACGCGGCTGCAACTGGGCCTCGAGCGCGGACACGTTTTCGAAAATCAGATCACCGACCCAAAAGCTCAGCGAGCGCTGGAGGAGGTGCTCAAAGCACGCTGGGGCGCAAATGCCACACTCGAAATCGTACGCAACTGTGCCCAAGCGTCGCCCCAAGCCACCTTGGCTGCGGAGCGACAGCGGCAACGGCAAAAGCGTCAGCAAGAGGCCATTTCCGCCGTTAAGTCTCACCCCAAAGTGCTCGAAGCCATACGCATTTTTGGCGCCCAAGTCAGGGCCGTCCATCTTCCTGAAAACGCCGTATGAGGAGCCCGCATGTTTCCCGAACCTCTCCGTCGAATCATCCAACTACTCAGCCGTTTTCCTGGCGTAGGTGAAAAAACCGCGCAACGCTTCGCGCTGTATCTGCTGACGGAGCCAAAGTTTGCGGACCTTCTGGCCCAAGAGCTCGCTCATCTGAGTGATCGGGTGCGTCCCTGCGAGCGCTGCGGCAACTTGGCTGAAGTGGATGGGCGCGACGCTTTATGTCGGGTATGCGCCGACCCCAAGCGCGATCGCAGCGTGCTGTGTGTGGTCGCGCGGATCGCCGACTTGCTCGCCATCGAACGCTCCGGCGCTATGCGCGGTTGTTACTTCGTACTGGGTCGATTGCTCTCACCATTGGATGGCATCGGTCCTGATGAGCTGCCCATGGAGCGCTTGCTGCGGCTCGTCGATCAGAACGCCACGCGTGAAGTCATTCTGGCCACGCCGCCCAGCGTCGACGGGGAAGCGACCGCGCTGTTCTTGGCGCGCGAGCTGACCGCCCGCGGCCTGTCGGTCAGTCGCATCGCCAGCGGTGTCCCCCACGGCGGAGACCTCGAGTTCGCTGATCAGATCACGTTGGGCCGCGCCATCGACGGACGACGTCGCGTGGAGTGACCGCGCGCGATACGCCCGAACTTTTGTCTCCACGTCCGCTCTGAGAGCGTCAGGTGGCGCGCGCGTGCGCACGAAATGCCGCATGCAGTGCTTGGACACGCGGGGAGACCTGGCCACTACCCACGGGCTCGCCGTCGATGCGCACCACCGAGACGAGCTCGCGAATGCTGGACGAAATGAACACCGCTTCGCTGCTCATGAGCTCAGCCAGTTTGGGGATCCGCTGAGCGACCGTCCAACCCAAATCTCCTGCCAATGCCAAGACGTGGGCGCGGGTGATGCCCGCCAAAATCCCGGCCGCGACGGGCACAGTGGCCAGCGTGTCGCCCTTCACCCAAAACACGTTGGACGTCGCGCCCTCCAGTACGTCGCCATCGGCGGTAACCAAGAGGGCCTCCTTGGCACCCGCTTCGGCCGCTTTCTTTTGCCCAAGGACTGCCACCAGGTAGTTACCCAACTTCGCGCCAGCGGCCACCGTGTGATCGGCAGGGCGTGACGCCTGAAACGTCACGGCGCTGATGCCGTTTTCGTAATCTTGCACAGGGGGAAGAGTGAGCTCCGCGATGATGACCACCACCAACGGGGAAACAGACTTTTGGGGATCGAGACCGAGCGCACCTTGCCCGCGCGTGACCATCACACGCACATAACATTCAACAAAGGCGCTCACCTTCACGGCATGGATCAGTTGCTGTTTGAGCTCGCCGAGGGTGACAGGCAACTGAATGAACACGCGCTCAGCGCTGCTTGCCAAGCGCTCCAGGTGTTCATCCAGGGCAAACAGCCGCTTGTCGTAGGTGCGCAGGGTTTCAAACACGGAATCCCCGTACAAAAATCCGCGATCCAGCACGCTGACTTTGGCATCAGCAGTCTGAAACCTTCTGCCGTCGATCCAAATTTCAAATGCAGACGCCAAAATTATCCTCGCTCCTCCCTAAACCGGCCGCCAGCCGCGGGATTCTTGATGGTCGCGCGTTGACTCAGCCACTGGTCAATAGCACGCTGATTCGACGCTTTCTTCGGCAAATCACCGTGACCTTCCTCACCCGTCAAATCCAGCAGGCCCGCTCGGGGCGCACAGCGGTCTCACCCGGTGGCGGGGCCGGGCCGCGGGGTCGCCGTGCTTGCGTCAGTCCAAGCACGTGGTGTGCGCTTGGGGGGCTCGGTCTGCTTGGTGCATCGCTCCTAGGATGTGGGTCACCCGAGCAGCGCGCGGCGCCGCCCGCCGACCATGTCGGCACGGTCCCTGCCCCGGCACGCCTGCGCTTGCTCACGCGGTCTGAATACCAGCGCACGGTCAGCGACCTTTTGGGCAGCAGCTTGGATGTCACGCGAGATTTTCCGCCCGAGCCGGTCGTGAGCGGTTTCTCGAACAACGCCGAGTCCCATCAGATGAACCCGTTGCTCTTGGAGCAGCTGCGCGGCGCCGCGTTGGCCCTGGCTGATGAGGCGACCCAGCGCGGCTTTGACGCGCTCGCCCCGTGCGCAAGCGACGAGGAGCAGGCCAGCTGCGCCCGCGTGCAAATTCAAGCCTTTGCTACGCGCGCCTTTCGGCGTCCCGTCTTGCAGGATGAATTGGACCTTCTTTTTCGATTGTACGACCGCGCCGCAGCTGCACTGAGCCCCAGCCAGGCGCTGGGGGCGGTGATTGAGTCGGTGTTGGTCGCGCCGCAATTTCTCTACCGGGTGGAAGCTCCAGCTGCAGCGGTGCAGGATGATCACGTTCAGCTAGGGCCGTATGAGTTGGCCTCCCGGCTCTCGTACTTTTTGACGGGAAGTATGCCCGATCCTGAGTTGCTCGGCGCAGCGGACAGCGGCGCACTGCTCGACCGTGTGGAGCTGGAGAGCCAGGCGCGCCGCCTCCTGGGTACTGTTCACGCCCCGAGTCGGGTGCGTGAGTTCCACGCCCAATGGCTCGGGCTCGATCGGCTGAACGGCATCGCGCGCGATGGCGCACCGGCCGACATGAACAGTGCGCTCTTGGAATCCGTGCAGCGCTACCTCGACGATGTTTTTTGGTCAGAGACCTCGAGCGTCCAGGATCTGTACGCGGCGCCGCAACTCTTCCTCAATGAAACGCTGGCGCCGCTTTACGCCGGCACGGCCCCTGTGAGCGGCTGGACGCGGCTAGAAAACCCCGAGCAGCGGGCCGGTCTGCTTCTGCAACCAGCGCTGCTTGCCTTGCTCGCCCACCCTGATCAATCCGCGCCAGTCAAACGGGGAGTGTTCGTGCGTGACGCCATCTTGTGCGCCCCGGTGGCTGCGCCACCTCCCACCGTCAACAATACCCCCCCCGACCCCGATCCATCGATGACCACACGTGAACGATTTGCCGTGCATACGGCTGATGTGACGTGTTCAAAGTGCCATTCGCTCATTGATCCGATGGGGTTCGGTTTTGAAGCCTACGACCAGCTGGGACGGTACCGCACAACCGAAAACGGCATCAGCGTGGACGCCACGGGGGCGGTGGTGGACCTCGCCGAGGAGGCGCTCAATGGTCCCTTCGATGGTGCAACCCAGCTCGCTCTGCGTGTGGCCGACAGTCAAACTGCCCTGGATTGTCTCGGGCAAAAGTGGTTCACGTTTGCTCTCGGGCGTAGCTTTACCGTGCAGGATCGCCCGTCGCTTAACCAGGCCGTGGACCAGGCGCGCGCAGCTGGCGGATCGCTCCAAGAACTCCTCGTCGCTCTCACCACGACAGACGCCTTTCAGTGGCGCGCCGCGCACGATTTGGACGGGAGCGCATTGTGAGCACGCTCTTTTCACGTCGCAGCTGGTTGCGCGCAGCGGCGGGCACGCTCGCGCTGCCGTGGCTCCCTTCGCTTTCGCGCGGGGACGAGGCCGCCTCTCCGCCGCTGCGTTTGGTGCTGTTCTTTCACCCCAATGGCACCGTCGGGGAGAACCTGTGGCCCGCGACCACAAGTGAGACCGAGTTCGAACTCCCGCCCATCTTGACCCCATTTTCTCCGTATCGCGATCGACTGCTGCTCGCTCAGGGCATCAACAGCACGGTAGCGCAGGACGCCAAAAATCGTGGGGGACCGCACCAACGCGGCATGGGCGGGGTGTTCACGGGCCAAATGCTGCTCGAGGGTGAATTCGTCGATGGCTGTGGTTCTACCGCTGGTTGGGCTGACGGTCCCAGCGTCGATCAAGTGGTCGCCGCTCACATCGGCAGGGATACCGCCTTTTCCAGCCTCGAGCTCGGCGTGCGCGCCACCATCCAGGATGTGCAAGGGCGCATTAGCTACCTGGCATCAGGTGCCCCGCTGCCGTGCATCAGCGATCCAGTAGCTCTTTATGAAAGGTTGTTCTTCCGCGACCTTTCCTTGGACCCCAGCGACCCCAATAGCAAGGCCCGCGCGGTCCTCGATTCCAGCAAGGACCAGCTCGCCTTGCTACAAAAGCGCGTAGGGGCGGAGGACAGGTTGACCCTCGATCATCACCTGAGTTTGGTCGAAGATTTGGAGCGCAGGATGCAAGCGCAGGCAACCACCTGCGAGGCACTGTCGGCACCTGCCCAGCTGGAGGTGGACAGCGAAAGCACCATGCCGGACATCAGTCGCAACCACCTCGACCTGCTGGCACATGGACTTTCCTGCGATCTGACGCGCGTAGCGAGTGTCCAATATTCTACGGGCTTCAATCAAATTCGCTTTCCGTGGCTCGATGAAGAAGGGGAAGGCCACGCGCTGAGCCACGCTGGCGATTCCAGCACCGAGGCTTGGGCCGCCATGACCAACCGCGTGCGCTGGCACGCCGAAGAAATCGCCTACTTCATGGGGAAATTGGCGGCCATGCCGGAGGGAGATGGCAGCGTCCTCGACAATACCGTGGTGCTGTGGGCAAGCGAGATTTCTCGCGGCAACAGTCACTCTCTCAATGACATCCCCTACGTATTGCTCGGCAATGCCCGGGGCGCGATCAAGACCGGTCGCTCACTGAGTTACGATGGCGCAAGCAGTTGCGACTACCTGCACGCCGTCCTGGCTGCGTTCGGGATCGACGTGCCGAGCTTCGGACATCCCGACCACGCGCAAGGCATCCTGAGCGGGATCCTCAGCTAGCGCGGCCTCGGTCAGCTAACGCGGCGCGGTCACCGCTGGTTACGCATTTTCCAGCTGAGCGCCTCGCTCATCGTAGAACGAGGCAGCTCGACTGGTCGTGGTTGGTTCAGGCTCGGCCTGGTGAGGCCTTCACCGCGGCTTTGCCGTCCTTTACGTAGACGGAAAACTTCACCTGCGTCACACCGTGACGTGCCACGATCGCATCGCGATTCTTCACCAAAGTGGTGCGGAATTTTTCGTAGGTGAACCCCTCGATGACCTCACCACACTGCTGCTTGGTCGCGACGAATTGCGAATAAATCACACGCCATTCCGCCTCCGGATCCGGTGCGCTGACCGCGGCCTGACCGGGAGGCTTAGGCAGGTTGCGACCAGGGGCCACAGGCCGCTGACCGATAACGGGAGACGGCAACGGTGAAGCGGCGAGCGGAGCGCTCGCGGCCGGTATGCCGGCGGTCACGTCGGGAACCGCAAATGCTGCCATCATGGGCTGCGCGGGCAGTTCACCCAGCACGTCCTCCAAATTCGTGGCGCGACGGGATCGACCACCCGTGGCCGCGGCTACCTTGTCGATCCCTTCATTGACTTCAGCCGCCAGCTTGCGAAACGCTCCAGCGAATTTACTGGGATGCATCTGATCAGACTGACCCCCGGCCAAGCGCGCCACCTCCTGGTGAAAAATGCGAAGCGGACGGGTGTGTTCCAAATAGGTCATGCCCAGGCCAATCGCGAGTAATCCCACGACCACCGCAAGCAGGATGATGGGATGAGCCGCAGCCTTGTCCTTATCGTCTGCCCGATTGTAGAAGGCCTGGGGCGAGGGGAGCTTTTGGAACTGGCGTGCCACCGCAAAGCCCGCCCCCAGTTCGTACGCTTCGCCAGGCAGACGCGTGTACTGAACGCTGAGCCCCTCACCCAACTCACGGACGCTACTGCGCCCTTTGTCCTGGTAGTCCGCATCACCGCGCAGCGCGCCCAAATCACTCACAATCTGATCGAGGCTGGACGTCTGAAAGCCTTCCGGTGCACCGGCAGCTGTGCGGGAACCATTGACGTAGAAGGCAACGGCAGCCCCGGTGCGTTCGCTCAGTTCGCGCGCAAATTGGTCGTCCAAAACGCGCGCACCAATCACCGCTCCGGCGGGCAGCTGGCCAGCTTCAACTTCCACCGGTCGCCCGACGACGCGATAAATGCGTCCCCACACCAGCGTATCGTCGCGGATGAATCCATGGAGAGCGTCAGCCACCACCGGGTAGCCGCCGAGCTCGAAGTCGCTCATGCCATTGGCTTGCGGATAGCCCACCTGCCCCACCACGCGCCCGTGCTGATCCACCGCAAACACCGCATCAAACGCCTCATCGGGTGGCATCTCTTGGTGCACCTTCTTGAGTGCTGCCGTGACGGGGTCGCGCAGTTTCTCGTCGAGGACGGACTCGGAAGCACTGGCTTTCTGAAGGTTTCTTGCGATGTCCCCATCAAGTGCAAACTTGATCAGCTGCGAAGAACGCGTACGCGCGTCGTCTTTGAGGTACCACGAGACGACTTGGCTGTCCGAGGATAAGCCTTCACCGCGCGCGCGCTCGCCCGCCCGGTTGTACATGCTTTGCGCCATCTCCAACGTAAACAACAGCGCACCCACGACGAGCGCGAGGAGCACATAGAAAAAGCGGGACAGCAGCATTACTTGCCCCCCTTGTCTGCGCCCTGGTCGGGCTTGCCCACGACGATGGGTGCCGGCAACCTGACGTCACCCCTATCCAACTTGACGGGTACAGCCTCACCCACGCGCTGGCCTGCAAAGTAGGCTTGAATCTGGTAGTCGCCAGGCTGCGCTACGGAGAGATTGAAGTCACCTTTCATGGACGGGTAGGAGATCGCCGCGACCTTCGGCTCGGCAATGATCCACATGCGCAAGCTCGGTGCCAGCTCATCGCGCACCTCATAAACACCCGGCTTGGTCGCACTCCACTCGCGTTTCCCACCACGGTCGGTGTCGTTCGGCTGGAAGTTGGAGTCGCCCTTGATGTAGAGCCGATGCTTGAAGGGATCTGTATTTTGAAAGACCAGCTTGGTGCCTGGTGTTACGACAATGGTCACTGGGGTAGTTCGTCCACCTCCGACCCGGATCAGCGTCGCGGGTTGGGCAGGCTGGTCCTGGGTGGAGAGCGCCACCAAACACAGCTCTCGTGGAATGTGGGGGTACAGCTTGCGGTACTTGGCGGGAACTGTCGGAACCATTTCCCGGAACGAGTAGCCCTTGTTCTTGGGGTCCTTCGCTTCCTTCCACACAGGATTCTCCAAGTGTTCGAAACCGGAAACGGAGCCCCACACCTTGTCGGCCCAGGCGGCTGTAGGAGGTAAGATCACCAGAGAAAGGAGTGCTAGGAGGTGCGCCGGCTGCAGGCGTCCTAGTCGTCTTGTTTGTGCCATCGATTGCGAACGCTACTCAACGCCGGGAGCGGGAGGAAGTCCTACCCATCGTCGCTTGGCGCTGACTTTATGGATTCGACGGCCCGAAGAACTTTCCAGTTGTGGTGAGGAGGCTGGGACGCGGGCCCATCCATCCCGTGCTCACAATCGCGCACACGGCCACACAAGTGTCCTCCTAACACCTTCAGACAAGCCTCCGATGCGGCGCAGCCGCGAGGCGCCGCGTCCGGGCTGCAAGCCCCCTCAACAAAAAGGGTTCCGTACCGCTCAGGCCGCCGCGAATGATCCAGTGCCGAACCCCATGCGTAAAAGGTGGGCAGCTGTTCACGGTTTCTGGCTTCCGAGTATCGGGAGTGACCCCGAGGGACAAGGCGCAGCACTCCGCCGTGAGATGTCGCTTCCCAGGGGTTTGCGTTAGCGGGATTCGTTACTGATGCAAGCGGGCCCAGCAGAGGGAACCACGGGGTCAACTTAAGGCCGACTCACTGGCTTGGCAATGTAGGAGCGTCCGGATCGCAAAACTGTCGGTGCGACGCCCCGGTCGGGTGCCCGGAGGGGCCAGCGGTCGCTCGCGTAGCGATGACTTGAGCCTGAAACGGTCATAGGGAGACAACGGGTCGAATTCGAGACCGAGCATCCGTTGAAATTCGGTGGGGCGGCGTCCATGAACCACCCGCGTCACCGTCGCCATCGTGTCGATGTAGTGACGGGTCCCCGGGATTTGGAAGGAAACGAACACGCGTTCGCCGGTGAGGACAGGTTCGGCCGGGCTGACCAACATGCCCCAGGTGGACAGGTTCTCCACGCGATCAGCAACCAGGCGAAAATCGTGCTCGCGCACCACTTGGCAACACAGACGTACAGTGTGTCGCTCGGGGCGACGGATGATGGACTTTTGCGATCTCACGACTGACTCTCTCCCGTCGCGACAATCGTTTCAGGTTCAGGATCGTCCTGTCAACAAACCGACTTACTTTCTGCGATCGGGGGGCAGGATAGCAATGCCCTGTTTGGCGTCACGCAATCTCAGTTCCTGCTCGGTGCGCCGCAGTCGCAGCTCGACGAGCTCCTTGGTGAGTTCGTCCAAGCGCCGCGTGCCCAGGGTGAGTCGATCCGTCAATTCGCGGCGCAGCGCGGTGGCTTGTTGATTGTCCTTGACCGCCTGCAGGCTGCGGCGCGTCTCCTGAGTGCCCTTCTCGAGTTCGCGTTGTTCTCGGGTGAGCGCTGTCTCTTGATCATCCAATGCCTGGAGTTGAGCGGCGTGTTTCAGAATCAACTCCAAGGTGTCGCGCTCTTGCTGGGGGACGCTCTCGGACTTGAGGTAGTCGCGGACGGCCGTGCGCGCCTCGGTCGAGCGAAATTCGACGCGGCGCCGAAAGGCCTGGCGCTCTTCCAACATGAGATCGGCTGCGCCGCTCGCGGGGATGTCGACAGGACTCAGGACCTCTTGATCGCCCGACAACTTTTCGGTCCCTTTCGGTGGGTCCCATAACGTCGCTCCGGGTGAAAGCTGGTGCTTGATCAGCACACGCGCCTGACTCTTGTCTCCGTTCTCCACATGGTACGCAAAGATGGTGACCTGATCGCGCTCGATGGTAAGCTCCCCCATTTCGATCGAATAGAGGCGAGCATTGCGCTGATCTTGGGTCACCTCTTTGTGAAGAGTCAGAGAGCGCACCAAAGCAAATGGGACCGTGGCGCGTCCCCCATCCGGCAACGATTCCATGATGCCTTGGCCCAAAAATGCACCTTTTTCAAACACGGCGATGGGCCCTCGTTCAAGCAGCCCGCCCGATTCGTTCTTGAAGCGCGCAACGCGAAATGGGTGAACGTAGGAGTCGGGCACGCCACCGTCGGGGGAATAAAGGTACACCGCCTCGCCGTGGACCTCTTTATTCACTAACAGCACCATGGTCGCGCTCTTGTCTGGAATTGTGACCCGATGCGGAACCTCGTAGCGAGTTGCGCCCGTTTGTGCTTGCACGCGCGCCAATCCAGACGAGTCCCGGGGCACCAGACTGTAGGCTGGGGGTTCAGCAACTGGTGCAGGGGCCAGCGCAGGCGGCGCCATTTCCATGCCCTCCATGGCGGCCTCCTCCTGCGACTCATCCTGATCAGCGGGCTTGGCTGCACCGCCGGCCATGCCCCGTCCCATTTTGCTGCTGCCTACCCCACCCAGCGCCCCTGGCCCAGGCATTTCCGGGCGTTCGTAGGTGGTCTCCCCCTCGGGCACATACGCGATCGCTTCGCCGTCGTCCGTCACGACGGGCCGGGCTGGAATCACCGGCTCGGCCAAAGTGGATTCGAATGCAATCGGTGCGCCGGCGACCAAAGCCACCTCCACGTCTTTCCAATCCTCACCTGACTGATTTTGGACGATGCCCCAGGCTTGCAGCAAGGCCTTGCCGCCCTGATCGACGACCAGTCGATAGGAGGGGCGCCACAGCGGAGTCTCGGCCAAATAACCAACGGACAGATCGTGTTCACCCTTTCCCAGCTCTAGGGTCACACGCCGCAGCTCACCAGTTCGTTTTTTCTTGCCGTCCCAGCGATCCAGAGCGGCCGACAGCTCTGGGTCCATGTCTTCCTCATCTTTTTCGAGCGAAACCGGGAAAGAAGCCGAGCGCACCGATTGGCCTCCGCGCTCCAGCACTGCGAGGGTCGCCAGAAAGTCCCCAATGTTTTCCTTGCGCAGCTGAAACTGCACGTTGTCCGCGTTCACGCGGCCCCCGCGCTCAAAATAGGCAACCCCGTTGCGGTAGACCACGACGCGACGTACCGGCAGCTGCTTGCTCTCCACTTGAGCACTCGACAAACAACCAGAGATTGCGGGAAGCAGTGCCAAAAGCGCACACGTTAATACGGTTCTGCAACTGCGTAGGTTCGACTGTCGGATTGCCATCGCTCAAAACATACACCGATCAGGCGATGTGCCCGAAGCAGACGCTCGTTGCCTGCAAAAACCTATCTCTCGCGCAGTGCCGAGCACATCACTGTGTGCTCCCCGCGCGCCGACAGCCGCGAACAGAGCGCGAGGGTCCGCGCTATCTGAAGAGCGCACACATGGCGGTCAAACGCTGGCTTGTGGCCTGCCCCGCACCAAATTGAAAGTACTGCCACGCCAACTGGTCTTCTGTGTTCGACCAAGTTCCGGGAGGCGTGGGCCCGCCCAGGCAGGTCACCTGCTGGGTTTGGACGGCGCCCAAGAGACGCAAACTAGCCCACTCTAGCGCGCGGGGATCCAAGACCCCGCTTGAGACGGCGGCCTGCACGTAAATGGGAATGGCAGCATTGCCCATGGCCTTCAGCGTGTCTTTGGCGGCCGACAGTGCATCCAGATTGCGCACCGAAGCGTCGTGCGACTCCATTTGCTTGCGCGCGTACACCAGTTCCCAGAACCGAGTCGCAATAGCGCTCGTGCGCGGATCGGCGGGAGCAATCTGCTGGATCTCCGCAAGTAATTCATACGCCCGGCGCGAGTCGGCTTGGGACAACTGAGCGGGCGTGGCCGGGCTAGCCTGCACGGGAACGGAGCGATCCAAAATCTCACCCAGTTGTCCGATGAGTTCTAGCAGCCGCGTTTGGTGGCGAGCCAACTCACTAAAGGAAATCGTCCCGATCACCTGACTGGGTTGGGCCTTTTGAGGACGGACGAGTATCTGGGCCGGTCCGTCGGGCATCCCCATGGCCGCAGTCTTGAAGAGTTCCGTCCACCGCGCGACCACCCGCCCCTGCGGATCGGTCTGCCCGAGTGTGAAATGGGACCCGCCGCTGCTCACCATCACCAGCAGCCGTGCGCCGTAGCTCTGTGCACATTCCACCTTCCCCGTGACAGACTCTACCTGCTGGCGCTTACCCAGCAGCGTGCGCTCCACCACCTTGTCTCCACGGCGCTTTTCCTCGTAGCGCTCAAAGAGCTGCACCGACATCACGTCACATCGCGCTTTTTGATAGATGGTGAGCGCAGATACATCGAGCGCAGGGTCGATTTCGACGGAGTAGGTCACTTGCGTGGGGGCACCATAGGTCACCACCTTGGAACTGGGGGACTCTACGATCGCGGTGCTGAGCGGAGCGCCACCACAACCAAGACTCGCAGCCGTACCCAGGCTGGCCACCATAAACTTCAGCCACTTTGGGGCCACCTCACGCTTGGTCCACTTCACGATCGCCTTCCCTTTCGCGTAATTTTCACCAAAACGTCTTTCCCCTAAGGCGGCCCCTCACGCAAGGGCAAATGGACGGTTAGCGCGCAAGCAGGGCGCGCACTCGCTCGATGTCGAGCGGTTTACCCAAACAGGGTACCTCGGGGAACTCATCGGCCTCGGGTGCATCGTCCCCCAAGCCAGTCATGAAGACGACCTTGCCAGTCAGGCTCGAGCCTTTTGACAAGAGCCAACGATACAAATCCAGTCCGCTCCCATCTGCCAACATGAGATCGCAAAGAACGAGCGAAAAGCTAGCGTCTGAAGTGAGCAGACGTTGCGCTTCTTCGATGCTCTGAACGCTTTCCACGTCACAGAAGCGACGGAGCATGCGTGCGAGCGCCTTGCTCACATGAGCATCATCATCCACCAACAACACCCGCTGCTTGTCCGTTACGTCAGTCGCAGTCACTCAGCAGGTTTTCCGTGAAATATGATAACCGTCATTTTTGCTTATCAAGCTTGCTGGCTGCCGCCCACGGCGTTTCCATCATCTAGCTTCCCCTAGCTCTGCAGAATGCACAATCAGAAGTGACACTTCCGACCGCTGACGAAACTCGTCAACCCAGACAGAAGGTCCAGTGATCCCCACCGGAGGATCCGTAGTCCAACCGGCGATGCCCCTGTGGACAACTGGTGTCTCCAGGCAAGACGCGGAGTTGCTTGGAGTCGGGAGAGCAGAGGGGATGTGATGCTTTGCTGAATGGCTGAGCGCACCCTGCTTTCGTCGAGTTCAAAGAGGCCACAGCGGGCCTTGCGACTGAGGCAAGACTGCTTGGTCACACGCTCAATGGGGCGTTTTTGCAGGTGCGTGGGGTGGCCGGGGTGGAGGTCAGCGCTGGGTAAACTTGCGTCCAGTTTTCCAGCCGGAGCATTCAGGAGCCACGCGCTTTAAGGGTCCGTCGCCCGCTCCCCGCAAAACAGAACCCTCACGGCCTTCTAGCCGACGCAAAAATGCGAAGGTTACTTCGCAGCGACGCCGTGCCGCGCATGGGCTGAGCACCGCCTATTCTGGGCCTTTCCTGAGCTGCTGCTTCCGGCACTTCGCACAATTGACCTCGTCGAACGAGAACTTCAGGCAAAAAAACCTAGCCTTCTTGAACCGATGGCCCACTAACACTACCTCTGCACCCGAGAACATGCGCGGAGAGCTGATTGGCTGATGTAGTCGTGATTGGCGCGGGCCCGACGGGTTGCGCGGCCGCCTTGGCGCTGGCCCAGCGCGGGGCGGAAGTGCTCTTGGCAGAAGCTCAACCCAAGGCTGCTGAACGTTTTGCCGGTGAATGGATGCACCCGCCTGGCGTGCGCAAGTTGGCAGAGCTGGGCGTGGACGTGGATCGGCTAAGCCGCGCCAGCGGGTCGGGGTTTGTACTGCTTGCACCACACGAAGAACCAGTGCAGCTCCCGTACGCGCGCGGCTACTCTTTGGCGCGCATCCATCATGATCTTGTCTTCGAACTGCGCGAAATCGTTTCAAGACATCCACGCGTGCAGTATCGCCCCGGCTGCGCTTTCCGGGGTTTTGAAGGGCAAGCCGTGATCCTGGAGGACCAAGGGCAGCGGCAACTGGTCCGACCACAACGCGTCATCGGCGCGGACGGTCGCAACTCCAAGGTGCGGGCTGCCCTCGATGCGCCCGGTGCGCCCCAACCCATCAGTTTCATGATGGGCATCGAGATGAAGAACGTGCGACTGCCGTTCGAAGGTTTAGGCCACGTCATCGCCGGCGGCCCGGGACCGGCATTGCTGTACCGTGTCGACAAAGAAACCATCCGCGGATGCCTGGACGTGCCCATCGACCTCGGCGGCGATGCTCGCAAAAAAGAGGCCATCTATCGCGCATTTTCGCGAGTTCTCCCGCGTACCTTGCACAAAGCCTTCACCGAGTCCTTGCAGCAGGCCACGCCGTGGGCCGCCACCCGCTTTGCCGCGCGCACATTTTTTGGGCGTGAAAATGTGTGGTTGGCGGGAGATTCAGTGGGCCATCTGCATCCCATCACCGGCATGGGCATGACCCTAGGATTGCTGGACGCCGCAGCTGTCGCAGAATGCGACAGTCTGGAGCAATACGAGGCCAGACGCGGCAACTACATCGTCGAACTGCTCACCAACGTGCTCTACCACGTGCTGCGACGAGAGGACGCGAGCGCACGTCGCGTTCGACACGGCCTGCTCGCGATGCTCCGAAAGGATCCACGGGAGCGCTTACGCACGATGCGCATTCTCACGGGCGAGGACGAAAACCCAACCAGTTTCGTTCAAGCCTTCGTCAAGGCCGCAGCCGTGACCATCGCGGATAGCCTGCCGCTACATCCCGCTCATGC
>Ga0315912_10001128_pt1 | contig 35455 bp, 34 predicted proteins | sample VfabasoilMG_FD_204469 | JGI IMG/M metagenome (GOLD analysis project Ga0315912, IMG submission 204469) | Garden soil microbial communities collected in Santa Monica, California, United States - V. faba soil | ecosystem: Environmental > Terrestrial > Soil > Garden | place: USA: California... | reverse complement strand
CCGCGACTCGATCTCCTGGGGGGCGGCGCCCTGGTAGGGCGTGGTCACGAAGACATAAGGGAAGCTGACATCCGGGAAGAGGTCCACCCCGATGGCGCGATAGGACATGAGCCCTAAGACCATCAGCAGGGTCACGATGCAGGTCACGAAGACCGGTCGGTCGATGGCGAGTTTAGGTAGGTTCACGAACGGCTCCTTGGGTCTTTTTCTACTTCTCGGAGGCCAACCACCACTGGGCCTGGGCCAGGAGGGAGAGCTTCTCCAACACCAGCGAGAGCCGCCTCAAACGGGCCAGGGCGTAGTCGTTCTCGAAAGAGAGGAGTTGGAACTGTGTCGTACGACCCAGCTCCAGGCGCCGTCTTTCCTCGTCGGCCTTCTTCTTCTGGATGGTCTCGATCTGGGCGGCCATCTCCAGGCGCTTGTCGGCGTCCCCCAAGCGGTCCTTCAGGTCCTTCCACTGCTGGGAGACCTCGATCCTCTTGTTCTCGTAGGCCAGCTGGGCGCTCTCGGAATTGGCCTGGTAGCCTTCCGAGACCCGAGAGGCCGTGAAGACGTCCAGCGGCAGGCTGAATTTGGCCCCGACCTGATAGATGGGGTTCTTGTTCTGGAACGCCTCGCCGTTGGCGATCCCCAGGTCCCCCGGGGTGGCGCCACCCCCGTCGAGACTTCCCCCGGTCCAAGAGGCCATCAGGGTGATGTCCGGGAAGATGTTCTGATGGGCCTCGTCATAGGCCGCCTTCTGGCTGGCCGCTGTCCGCTCGGAGGACAAGAGGTCCTGCCGGTCCGGTACCTGGGCCGGGATCTCCACCTTCACCGAGGAGAGCGACGCCTCCAACCCCTCCAATTCCTCTAAGACCCCTTCCTGCTCGACACCCCGGAGCCGGTTGAAATCGAGCCGCGCGGTCCTCTCACGCTCCGCGGCCATCTGGAGGTCGAGTTCCGCCACACGCACCGAGGCCTCGGCCTGCAGGGCATCGGGAGGATCGGCCAAATTACGCGCCACCCGCCTCTTGGTCCATTCCTGGATCTTTTGGCTACGTTCCAGCGTGTCCTGCCGGATGCCCTTCTCGGCCCGCAAGAGCGCCAGGTTCCAATAGGCCACCTTGGCGTTGAAGAGGGCCCCTCCCGACTGGAACCCCGCGCCCTGGGCGGCGGATTCGAACTGCGTTCGCACCTTGTCGGCCCCGGCCCTCGTCTGGGCCCCGAGGAAGTCCTTGAAGAGCGGGAGCGAGAGGGAGGCCGTGGGGGCCACCGAGTAATAGGGAGAAAGAATGAAGGGAGCGGCATTGCTCACGGTGATGTGGCGGAAACTGTAGCCCACGGAGAGCTTCGGCCCCCAAGGGAGCTGGTTGGAAAGGGAGGCCTTCAGTTCGTCGGCCTGGGTGCGGTCACCGTTGAAGGGGATGAGCTGTTCCTGTTGGTCGTCCATGTGCCCGTAGCTGACATCCAAGGTGGGCGAGAAAGCCAGGTCCTGTTGGCGGGACTGCTTACTGTAACCTTCCAAAGCCTTCCGGGCCGATCGGTACTCCGGCCCCTTCTCTTTCACCTGGGAAAGGTACGTCGACAGGTCCAGGGTCTGTGCCCCGGCCATCCCGCTGACCATCAGGAACATCACCGACCCGACGACAGAACTACGTGACATAGGTCACCTCGCCTCAATGCGTCTTGGATCCCGGCCACCAGCTTCCCTTCCCGACCTCACCCTTCCCAACACACCCGATGAGCTAGACCCCCGCCCGGATGGCGTCCGCATGGACCCGGACCAGCCTGCGCAGGAAGATCCCCTCTTCCCCAAAGAGTTCTGGACCCGCGCCCACCATCCGGGTCATGAAGCTGTAGTGCAGCAAAGCCCCCAGGAATTGGTAGAAGGCCAACCGAGCCTTCAGCTCCGGAAGGGCGGGAGCGAAGCGCTTCACGACATCCCTTGCGCACTCCGTGATGTTCTTGGAACAGAAGTCGGTATAGATGTGTTTCATGATCCGGCTCTTGGGGGCTTCCGACAGGATGATCTTCACGAGGTCCAAATGGGCAGGGTCGGCCATTTGTCCCAGATGGATCCTGGCGAACTCGGCCAGGCATTCCTCCAAGCTTCCGGTCCCCGCGAGACGTTTGCGCAGGTCCACCATCTCCTCCCGGCGCTCGGCCAGGATGGCCGTCAGGATCTCGTCCTTGCTTTTGAAGTAGTGATAAAGCCCCGCCTTGGTGACCTTACAGGCCTTGGCGACCTCGGCCATGCTGGTCTCCTTGAAACCCCTGGAGGCAAAAAGCCGCCTGGCCTGGGCCAACAGGCGCAGGCGCTGCTCTTCGTGCTTTTTCTCGTTGAGGATCTTGACCATGGGGTCATTAACCTACCGACCGGTCGGTTAATTGTCAAGGGAGGAGGGAAAAAGACCTTTTCCGGCCGGACCACCGCCGGGAAGCCCGGGCCCTGATCCCCGGGCCTCCTTCGGGTGGAAAGAGGGCTCTAAAATAAAAAAGCCAGGAACGTCGGACGTTCTCTGGCTGGCTGCCCGGAAGGTAGCTGGCGAACCCATCACGGCATGGACTTGCGGCTCAGTTGAAGCAGGGCTCCTTTTCCATAGCCGGTCCAGCCCAAGGCTCCATCTGCGCGGCGGTCAGGACCGGAAGCAGGGATCGATCGTCCTTCTCCCTCCTCCAATCGCCCATCAGCCCCGCCAGATCCCCCAAAAGCTTTTCGGTCATCTTGAGACAGGCCCGACCGATGACAAGGTACCTCTCCCCACAGGAACAAGCCTTGATGCGGCAGCTGCCCAGGCTCTTTTCCCAAAGCAACCGATGTTCCATGGACGTCCTCACGCTTTCCTCGGAAAGAACCGCCGCCAGGCCATGGCGAAGCCCGTCCAGACCATCCAGACCGCGGCCAAGGAGGCGAGGGCTGCCAAGGTCTGGCCGAAGATCCCCCCGAGTTCCCCCGTGTGGAGGGGCTTCACGAGACCCCGGAGCTTACGGCCCAGGCTCTGGTCCTGATAGGGCTCCCACTTCACGAGAGCGGCTGTGGTGGGGTCCAGTTGCAAGCTCGAGCGGGCGTAGGCGTGGGGACCATCCTTTGTCTCGATCAAGGCCATCACCTTGTCCCCCTCGCGGCGGGGAAGCTTGAAGCTCAAGGTCTCCCAGCCTGGGACCTGCTTTTCGACGGTGGCGAGATAAGCCTCGAACCCGGCCCGTTTCACGGGCTTTTCCTTTTTGACTTCCTCGCTGGCCTTGGCTGCATCCGGGGGACGCTGGACCTGACGCGGGGGCGGAGGCGGGCTCCCCGCCATCTTGAAGAGGATCCGGTTGGCCCAGTCGTAGGACATCACAAGGCCGGTCAAGGTGATGATGAGCAATAAGGAAGAGGCCCAGAACCCTAGGACGTTATGCTGGTTCCAATCCTTGGCGCGACCCTTCAAACCCTCGGTGAACTTGAAGAGGAACTTGGCCTTGGGGCGGGGCCACCAAAGATAAAGACCGCTCACGATCATCGCCAAGAAGAGGAGGTTGGCGGCGGCCTTGACCTGGTGCGCCGCTTCCTTGTTCGGGCTGTGCTCCATGCCGAACCAGCGGTGCCAATCCTCCGCCCAATGGAAGAAGGCCCGCGCCTTTACGGCGCCCCGGCCCACCACCTCGCCGCTGTAGGGATCCATATAAAGGACCCCTTCCCGGCCCATGGTGAGGGAGAGGGAAGCCGCGGGGTCCTTGGACAAGGACAGGATCGTCACCTTTTGGTCGGAGCCCTCGGCCTTCGTTGCCAAGAGGTCCAGGGACAGGCGCTTCGCCCCTTCGGCCGGAAGTGCCACCTTCTTGGTCCTCTTCTCCAGGGCCATCACGACCTGCTTCTCGTAGGCCAGCAAGGTCCCGGAGACGGCCATCATCAGGATGAGCAGGCCCGCCGAGACCCCGACGCCCAGATGGACCCAAAAAAGGATGTACCGGAACTTCATTCAGGCCTCCGCCCATTGCCGAAGCAGGTTGTTGTAGACCCCCGTCAATTGCACGGTCGAAGCGTGGTCGGGATGGTCCCGGTTGAGCCTCTGAACGGCCGTGTCCAGGTCGAAAAGTAGGGTCCTTTGACCATCATCCCGCACCAGGCTCTGGACCCAAAAAAAGGAAGCGATCCTCGCGCCCCTCGTCACGGGTTTGACATGGTGAAGGCTGGAGGCCGGATAAAGTATTAGATCCCCCGCCGGGAGCTTCACTTGATGCACCCCGTAGGTATCCTCCACCGTCAATTCCCCGCCGTCGTACTCCTCGGGCCCCGCCAGGAAAAGCGTGGCTGAGAGGTCGGTGCGCACCTTGTAGGGGGTGCCTGGCACCTGCCGGATGGCGTTGTCCACATGGTTGCCGAAGGCCTGCCCGCCCTCATATTTGTTGAAGAGGGGCGGGAAGACCTTGGCGGGAAGGGCCGCCGAAAGGAAAAGCTGGTTCGACCCCAAGGCCGTGAGGATCATCTCCCCCACCTCGCGGGCAGCCGGATGTCCCTCCGGCACCTGCTGGTTGTCCTTTGCGCGGGCGGACTGGTAGCCGGCGGTCACCCGCCCGTCCACCCATTCCGCCTTATCCAGGAGCTTGCGGGCCTTGGACAATTGCTCGGCCGATAGGACCTTCGGGATCGAAAGCAGCATTCTCTCTCCTTAGAGCTTGAGGTCCGTGCTCACCATCACGGAGAAAGGGGTCCCCCTCACCCAGTAACGGGGCTGGATGTAGTAAAGCTCGTCGGCCAGGTTGTAGAAGTTGAGCCTCAGGCTCGCGTTGTCGCTGACCTTGTAGGCGGCCATGGCGTCGAAGACCGTGTAGGCCGGGACATAGCCGTTGTGGTTGTTATCGGAGCGGAAGCGCTTATCGGAATAGCGCCCGCCACCGCCGATCGTGAGACCGAAGGGGAAGTCGTAGGTCATCCAAAGGCTGGCCGAGTGAGGCGGCACCCCGGGCAACTGCTTGCCCTGGATGGTCACCCCGCCGGAGACGATGTTCGACTTCAGGTAGGTCCCGTTCAAGTAGGAATAGCTGGCGAAGACGTTCCAACCCTTGGCCGCGAGGCCCGCCACGCCCACCTCGACACCGTCCACCCTTTGCTCGCCCGCGAGGATCTGGGGCCCCGTCGGATCGGCCGGGTTGGTGTCGCGCGCGTTGATCTTGTCCGTGCGGAAGAGCGCCCCTGTCACCGAGAGCTTGTTCTCGAAGAGGTCCCACTTGGTCCCGATCTCATAGCTACGGTTCTCCTCGGGGGCCAGATCGCTGCTGATGTTGGGCGTATCGTTGGCGAGAGCCTGGATGGAGGGATTGAAAGAGGTCCCCACCGCCGCGTAGACGCTGCCGAAGGGCTCCGGCTTGAACACGACCCCGCCGCGCCAGCTCAGGAGCTGGGAATCCGGGATCGTGAAGGTCACGGGGTTCCCGTTACGGAGCTGCCAATAGTGGGGAGCGTAGTAGTCGAAGCGCAACCCCCCGCTCAATTCCCACTGGTCGCTGAGTTTCGCCGTGTCGGAAGTGTAGATGGCCCCAGCGTCGGCTTCGGCCTTGTTGGAAAGGGGGTTCTGGGTGACCGCCCCGGCGTAGACGGGGTTCGAATCCGGGTCGACCATATTGGCGGCCGGCGCCGTTCCGAACCCATAGCCTCCGAGACGGGAGTACTCATGGGAAACTTCGACCCCCGTGACCAGGGTGTGCTTGACCCCCGCAGTTTCGAACTGCGCCGTCAGGTCCGTCTGGTTCACCATGGCTTGGTCCTCCGTCACATGGGAACGGAGGGTGAAAGTGGCCGGGTCACTGGCGGCCCCTGTGTAGCTGACGGGGAGGTAGGCGGGCGTGGAGACGATACGGTCCGCATCGGTGCGCAACAGCACCAACTGATTGCGCAGCTTCAAGAACGGATCGAACTCGTGCTCGAACTTCGCCGTAGCTTGGTTGGCCGAGATCTTCTCCTTATCCAATCCCTTAAGACCGTAGAACTTCGAGGGGTCGAGACCGGGAGCCGGCTGACCTTGGGTCGGGTTCACCCCGCCGTTGATCGTGGCGGGTTCGGAGGGCATCCCGTAGTCCGGAAGCCCGTTCTGGCTGAGCCCGTAGTAGGACAGGGTCAGCTTCGAGGCGGGGGAAAGGTCCAGGGCCACCGAGGGGGCGATCCCCCAGGCGTCCTTATAGATGAGGTCGCGGCCGGGGGTCAGGGAATCCTGCCTCATGGCGTTCAGACGTACCGAAGAGCCTTCCATGCCGGCGATGGGCTCGTTGATGTCAAGGACCCCGCGCTTCATCTCCGCGGACCCGCCCGTGAGGGAGAGGGACCGGAAGGCGTCCGGCTTGGGGCTCTTACTGATCATGTTGATGGTGCCGCCCGTGGAACCACGACCCGCATAAGTGGAACCGGGACCCTTGGCCACTTCCACCTGTTCGATGTTGAAGGCGTCACGGGAGATGCCGCCCATGTCGCGCACCCCGTCCAGATAGATGTCACTGCGGGCCGCGAACCCACGGATGTTCAAGTTGTCGCCCGGCGTGACCCCACCCTCCCCGGCGTTCTGGGTGATGCCAGGCACGTTCTGGAGCACTTCCCTCAAGGAAGTGGCGCCTTGGTCCTGCATGACCTTCTGGGGGACGATGGAGAGCGATTGCGGGATGTCGCGCAAGGGGGCCGTGTACTTGGGGGAAGAAGGTGCTCCGGGCTTATAGGATTCCCCGACCACGGTCACTTCCGGCATCGTGGTGACGGTCTCCTCGGTCTTTTGCACGGCGACCGTGGTGTTACCTTGGGCCTCCGGGTTCGCGAGGGGGTCCGTGGCCTGGGCCAGGACCTTCAGGGGCATCGAGATGAGGAATCCGGCCGCCAAGGCCTGGCGGGTGGCACGGCGCAGACAGGTCCAGGTCGCCGAGGCATCCTGCAGCCTCTTCCAAACGCTCTCCAAGGGCTCCGAGGTCCGGACCTCGATACGCGAGAAAAGGGTCCCCGCTTCGGGACGATAGGTCTCGAAGGGAAGCGTCCCCCCATCCTCGATCTTTCCATCGACGAACAAAGCCAAGTCTTGCCGCGTCATGTTCCACTCTCCTGTTGGATCTCGATTTTTCGGCTTGGCTGGGTAGTTTTTAACGCCCATCCCTGGCTATCCAAGGGCGTACGAAGATGTCGATCCCTCTTTGGGTCAATCCTTGAGCTTGAACCTCACGGGGATGTCCACGCTTGTGGAGACCGCGATCCCCGCCAACCGCCCCGGCTTGAAGCGCCAGGTCGAAACGCTCTTCTGGGCCGCCTCATCGAGCAAGGGGAACCCCGAGCTTTGCCGTAGGACCACCGAGGCCACGTCCCCCTTCGGGTCCACCTCCACCCTCAGCAACACGGCCCCTTCCTGGCGGAGCTTCAAGGCCTCGGCCGGATAAGGCGGGGGAGGGTTCCGGTAATAGGCCGGGATCTGGTAGGCCTGCCCCGTCGCCGTCGAGGGGGCTGAAGCCGGAGGAGCGGGAGCTGGGGTCTCGGGTGTCGGGACCGGGGTGGGGTCCGGGGTCTTCTTCCTCACGGGCCGCGCCTCGTCGGAGTCCAAGAGGTCCACGACCTCCAGTTCCATCGGGGGCAGTTCCTTCGCCACTTGGGGGGCCGTGGCCCCCGACATGCCGTATTCCGCCTGGGTGGCGAGGCTCATGCTCCCCACCAGGAAGGCCAGGGCGTGGGAGAGGACGGCGAACCCAGCGCTCAGCCTCATGCGCGAGCGCCCTCCCTGCTTACGGATGTATTCCTTGAGACCCATCTCACTTCCCCTTGTCGCGAGCGGTGCGGATGGCGGTCTTCTTGATGCCGGCCGCACGGACCCTGTCCAACACCTGTACCACCAACCCGAAATCCGACTCCTTGTCCCCGTGGATGAAGACCTTGGGGTCCTCGATGGAAGCCGTCAGGACCGCGAGCTTCGCCGGGAGCTGTTCCAAGGTCGTCGCCTCCTTGTTCCAGGAGATCTTCCCATCCTTGCCGATCACGATGGCCGCCGCGGGTTTGGCGTCATCCGACTTCGCCGTTTTGGCCGAGGGAAGGTTCACCGGCATCCCCATGTTCTGGATCATCGATAAGGACACCATGATGAAGGTGGCCAAGAGGAAGAACATGATATCGATGAGAGGGATGATCTCGATGCGGGCCCTCTTACGGGAGACTGGGGAGGCGATGTGCATGTCAGCCCTTCCCCCCGCGCAGGATGAGTTCCACCTGGGTGCCCGTGTCCTCCAGCTCGAGCCGAGCGGCTTCCAACTTGGCGTTCAAGTAGTTGAAAGGGATGAGGGCCACCACCGCGATCACGAGACCGAAGGCCGTGGCGATGAGGGCCTCGGCGATGCCCCCGGTCAGGGCCGCGGGGGCGGCCAGCTCCTGGTCCCCCAAGAGACCGAAGGCTTTGATGAGTCCCGTCACGGTCCCGAGCAATCCCAAGAGGGGCGCCAGGGTGATGACGGTATCCAGCACCGGAAGGCCCCGACTGAAGCGGGAGAGTTCCCGGTTAGCGGCCTGGAGGAAGGCGTTGGAGAGGGAGACTTCGCGGTGCTCCAGGGCATAGGCCAGGGTCCTGGCCAGGAAATCGGGGGAAGCTTTGGCCACTTCGAGCGCTTCAGCCGTCTTCCTTTTCTCCAGTTTGCCCAGGATGGCTTCCACGTCCCGGGGGCGCCTCTTGCGCGCTTCCACGATCATGAACCAGATGCGCTCGACCGCCACCGTCACGGTGGCGATGGAGACCAGCAACAAGGGCCACATGACGGGCCCACCCTTCATGAAAAATTGGAACACTTTCTTCTCCTCATCCCGATGGTGACTTTTTCATCTTCCGGAAGCCCACAGCGTCCTGGGGTCTTCCTGGGCCTTGGCTGGCGACCTTCCGGTGCTGGCTACTTGGTCAGGATCAACTTGCCGCTTTTCGTCAGACGCAACCGGTACTCTTCCCCCCGGTGGTCGATGACGATCTCAGTTCGGCCCTCAAAGAGGACCTCGCTCGAGAATCGGCGTGCAGGTGTTTTAGGGCTCCCGGCGTCGGATCCCGCGCCGGTGGCTTGTTCCACGACCACCTCCCCAGGGCCGCTGCCCTGAAACTGAAAGCTACCTTCAATTGAGAGCTGTTATCAATACCAGGGACCCAGGCCCCTGTCAACCTTGGAAATGGGGGATTTCCCCGAGGTCCTCCCCCCCACCAGGTCAGGGGGCTTCCCCTTCCCCACCCCCCCAAGGCGCAGGGTCATTCCTCTATATCCATGGAAATCCAAGCTTCCGGCCCCTTGCTTGACACCCCCCACCCCCCCAGGTAAAACGGGGCGCCTTCCTCGTTCGTCTAACTTTCGAACCCCAAGGATCAGGAACCTCTCGATGAAAAAGACCTATCTGCTCTTGGCCCTCTTGTTGGGGTCAGCCCCTCTCTTGGAGGGATGTTTCCTGAAATCCATGGCGGTGGATTCCATCGCCGACAGCTTGGCCGGGACGGGGGACACCTTCTCCTCCGATAACGACGTCCAGCTGGTCGGGGAGGCGGTCCCCTTCAGCCTGAAGTTCATGGAGAGCGTGCTGTCGGCCACCCCTCGCCACCGGGGGCTGCTCACGGCCCTCTCCAAGAACTTCACGCAGTACGGCTACGCTTACGTCCAGTCGAGGGCCGAGGCGATCGCCGACGATAGTTACAAGGACTCCCGTGAGATGAAGCTCCGGGCCAAGAAGCTCTACGTGAGGGCCAGGGACTACGGTTTGAGGGGCTTGGCCACCCGGTTCGACGGTTTCGGGGACAAGGTCCGCAAGGACCCCAAGGAGGCCGTGGCCAAGGCCGAGAAAAAGGACGTGGAACTCCTCTATTGGACCGGGGTCTCCTGGATGGCGGCCATCTCGATCGGCAAGGACGACGCTTCGCTTGTCTCGGACGTGCCCCAAGCCGAGGCCTTGATCTACAAGGCCTACGAATTGGACCCCGACTACGACCAAGGGGCCATCCACGACTTCCTCATCACTTACGAGGGGAGCCGCCCCGCCATGATGGGAGGGTCCTTGAAGAAGGCCAAGGAGCACTTCGAGGCGGCCTTGAAGCTCAACAAAGGGGAGCACGCCTCTTCCTACCTGAACTATGCCGAAGCCGTGTGTCTGAAGGAACAGGACAAGGCCTGCTTCGAAGAGATGATCGAGAAAGCCCTGGCGGTGGACCCGGACAAAAAGGTCTCCTCCCGCTTGGTGAACCTGATCATGCAGAAGAGGGCCCGCTGGCTCCGCTCGAGGATGGACAAGCTGTTCGTGGATTGAAGACCTCGGGGGATCCCCGAAGGCCCGATCTTAAGGAGAGAACGATGAGGACCATGAAAAGGGTGATCTTAGGATGTCTGATGGCGGTCGCCGCTTCCGCCACCGCCGCGCCGGTCAACCTGAAGCTGGGCACCTTGGCCCCGGACGGGTCCGACTTCGACGTCATCATCCGGGACATGGGCGAGGAGTGGAAACAGGCGGGCGTGAACCTCTCCATCTATCCGGGCGGGGTCCTGGGCGATGAGCCCGACATGGTCACCAAGATGCGCCTCGGCCAGATCCAGGTGGGCGTCATGACGGTGGTGGGTCTCGCCGGCATCGACAAGGGGGTCCAGGCCCTCTCCATCCCCATGCTCTACCGCGACTACGCCGAGAGCGACTATGTCAGGGGCAAGATGCAACCGGTGCTGGAAGCGCGCCTCTTGGCCAAGGGCTTCAAGGTGCTCAATTGGGGCGAGGCCGGATGGGTCTATTTCTTCGGCAAGGAACCGGTCCTCACCCCCACCCAGCTCAAGAAGATGAAGTTCTTCGTCTGGGGCAACGACGCGGACGCCATGGGCATCTGGAAGTCGGCCGGGTTCTCGCCGGTCCCCTTGGCCGCCACCGACATCCTCCCCAACCTCCAGACCGGGCTCATCAATTGCTTCGACACCACCCCCGTCTCGGCCCTCTCCTTCCAGTGGTTCGCCTTGGCGCCCAATATGACCGACCTCAAGTGGGCCCCCCTGGTCGGGGCCACCATCATCACCACGAAGGCTTGGGCCAAGGTCCCGGCCGCTTCCCAACCGGCGCTCCTGAAGGCCGCCGCTGCCGCTGGCAAGAGGTTCCGCGACGAGATCCGGGCCAAGGAGAAGATGGCCATCGAGGCCATGAAACAGAAGGGCCTCAAGGTCCACACCATCACCCCGGCGCAGGCGAAGGAGTGGGAGGACCTCTTCACCGGGACCTATCCCCAGATCTCCGGCCACATCATCCCGGCCGACATGATGTCCATGGCCATCAAGTTCAGGGATGAATACAGGGCCAAGGCCCCCAAGAAGTGACCTCCCGCAAGGTCCGCAAGGCCCCCTCCCGGCGGCTCGCCGCCCCTCGCCCCTCCACCCAGGAGAAGGCCGGGTTGACGATGGAGTCCCACCCGGGCGGCGCCCCCTCCGCGGACAATGCCTGGCACAGGGGTGAGGACCTGCTGCTCACCTTCTTCTTCGCCGTCATGCTGGCCCTTCCCCTGCTCGATATCCTGGGCCGCGAGTTCAATGTGGTGCTCATCCCCGGCTCCCTCTCCCTGGTCCAACACTTGACCCTCGCCGTCATGATGTTCGGGGGCGCCATCGCCGCCCGCGAGGGGAAGCTCCTGGCCCTCGCCACCACCGCGGGGCTCGTCCCCGAGCGTTTCCGCCCCTTCACCCGCGTGGCCACCGCCGGCCTCGGCGCCGCCTTCACCTTCTACCTCATGATGGCCGGGTGGCAATACGCCATGCTGGAAAAGGAAGTGGGCCATGCCATCGTGGGCCCCATCGCCAAGTGGTTCCTGGTCTTCTTCATGCCCCTGGGCTTCGGCCTCATCCTGGTCCGCATGATCGGACGCTCCTCCGACCACTGGGGGGGACGCCTGGCGACCGTTGGGGTGGCCATGGGCTTGGCTTCGCTGGGCCTCTTGTTCCCCACGCCCCCCCCAAGCTTCATCACCTTGGCCTTCATCGTCCTGCTCCTGGCCATCGTCCTGGGGACCCCCATCTTCGTGGCCCTGGGTGGGGCCGCCCTTCTCTTCCTCTGGAACTCCGAGACGCCCATCGCTTCCATCCCAGCGGAGGCCTATCGCATGGTGGTCTCCCCCACCATCCCCACCATCCCCCTCTTCACCCTGACCGGTTACTTCCTGGCCGAGGGTGGCGCTTCCCAAAGGCTCCTTCGGGTCTTCCAAGCCCTCTTCGGGTCCATGAAGGGCGGCCCCGCCATCGTGACCTGCCTTCTATGCGCCTTCTTCACCTGCCTGACCGGGGGGTCCGGCGTCACCATCCTGGCCCTCGGGGGCCTGCTCATGCCGATCCTCTTGGCGGAACGCTACAAGGAGCGCCACGCCCTGGGACTCCTGACCGCGGCGGGGTCCCTGGGGATGCTCTTCCCCCCGAGCCTTCCCGTCATCCTCTACGGGGTCGTCTCCCACGTCTCCATCAAGGACCTCTTCCTAGCGGGCTTCATCCCCGGCGTCATCCTTCTCATCCTCACCGCCCTCTGGGGCATCGGTAAGGGGAGCGCCGAGCAGGCCGCCCGACATCCCTTCCGCCTCGAGGAGGCCCGTTCCTCGGTCTGGGCCGCCAAATGGGAATTGGCCCTGCCCCTGGTCATCCTCTTTTTCCTCTTCGTGGTGAAGGTGACGCTCGTGGAATCCGCCGCCCTGACCGCCCTCTACGCTTTCCTGGTGGAGGCCTTCGTGTACCGTGGCCTCAAGGTCCCCATGATGCCCAAGGTCATCATGGAGTGCGGCATCCTGGTCGGCGGGGTGCTCCTCATCCTGGGGGTGTCCCTCGGCTTCACCAACTACGTGGTGGACGCTCAGATCCCCGCGGCCCTGGCGACCTGGATGAAGGACAACGTGCACCAGCAATGGGCCTTCCTTCTCATCATCAACGTCTTCCTCATCCTGGTGGCGGGGCTCCTGGAGATCTTCGCGGCCATCGTGGTGGTGGTGCCCCTGCTCATGCCCATGGCGGCGGCCTTCGAGGTCGACCCGGTGCACATGGGCATCATCTTCCTCTTGAACATGGAGCTCGGGTTCCTCATGCCGCCCTTCGGCCTCAACCTCTTCCTCTCCTCCTATCGTTTCAAGAAGCCCATGGTGGAGGTCTACCGCGCGGCGCTCCCGATGTTGCTCATCCTCTTCGCGACGGTGTTGGCCATCACCTATATGCCTTTCCTCACCACCTGGCTCCCGGCCCGCTTCGCCCAATGACGTCCGGACCCCGCCGAGAGGCGGGGTCCCGCTTATAATGTCCTCCATGTCCTCCCTGATCCCCCGGCACGCAGGCCTTTACACCGACTTTTACGAGCTCACCATGGGCCAGGGCCATTTCCTTTCGGGCATGGCCGACCAACCCGCTTGCTTCGACCACTTCTTCCGGGAGGTCCCCTTCCAGGGCGGCTACGTGATCTTCGCGGGGCTCGCCGATCTCTTGGAGGTCTTGAAGGACCTCCACTTCGAGGAGGAGGACCTGAAGTACCTGAAGGGGCTCAAGTTCCAGGAGCCTTTCCTGGAATACCTCCGCGGTTTCCGGTTCCAGGGGCGCCTTCATTCCGTGCGGGAAGGCGAGGTGGTCTTCCCCTTGGAGCCCCTGGTGCGGGTGGAGGGGACCCTCTTCGAGTGCCAGTTGATCGAGACGCTCCTTCTGAATTTCCTCAACTTCGAGTCCCTCATCGCCACCAAGGCTTCCCGCCTGGTGTTGGCGGCCCAAAGCCGCCGGGTGGTGGATTTCGGGTTGCGCCGGGCCCAAGGTCTGGCCGGCATCCAGGCTTCCCGGGCCGCCGCCATCGGAGGGGTGGACGCGACCTCCAACGTCCACGCTGCCTTCATCTATGGCCTCACCCCTTCCGGGACCCAGGCGCATTCCTGGGTCCAAAGCTTCCCGGACGAGCTCACGGCCTTCCGGAAGTTCGCCGAGATCTCCCCGGACCCCTGCGTCCTGCTGGTGGACACCTACAACACCTTGAAGAGCGGCGTGCCCAACGCCATCCTGGTCGCCAAGGAATTGGAACGCCAAGGCCGTCGGCTCTCGGCCATCCGATTGGATTCGGGGGACCTGGCCTATCTCTCCAAACACGCCCGCGAGATGCTGGACGCGGCGGGGCTGCACCAAGTGAAGATCGTGGCTTCCAATCAATTGGATGAGCACCTCATCAAGAGCCTCTTGGACCAAGGCGCTCCCTTGAACGCCTTCGGGGTGGGGACCAAGCTGGTCACGGGACAGGATTCCCCCGCGCTCGACGGGGTCTACAAGCTCTCGCAAATGGACGGGGAGCCCTGCTTGAAGATCTCGGAGAACAACGCCAAGACCTCCCTCCCGGGGATGAAGAGGATCGTCCGCTACACCGATCCCGATGGCTTTTTCTACGCGGACGGGATCCTCTTGGAGGGCGAGAAAAGCGTGGAGACCGTCCATCACCCCCATTACCCCGAGCAAAAAAGCCGGGTGGCCCATTGCTTCCCAGAGAACCTCCTCTTTAAGGTGATGGAAGGAGGGAAGGCCGAGTCCCTGCCCAGCGTGACGGAAGCCGCCGCTTACGCGAAGCAAAGACTTTCCAAGCTCTCGCCCGAGCGCAAGCGCTTCGAGAACCCCCACACCTACAAGGTGGGGATCAGCAAGAAGTTGATGGACCTTCGGGACGACCTGGTCCGCAAGCACCAGAAATAAGGGATCCTGTCATGAAGGCATTGCTCATCGTCGACGTCCAGAACGACTTTTGTCCCGGCGGGTCCTTGGGTGTCCCAGGAGGCGATAAGGTCGTGCCGGTCATCAACCGCCTCATGCCCTTTTTCCCCCTGATAGTGGCCTCCAAGGACTGGCATCCCAAAGGGTCCGTGCATTTCAAGAAATGGCCCCCCCATTGCGTGCAGGACACCAAGGGCGCGGACCTTCACCCGAAACTGGACGCGGGCCGCATCCACAAGGTCTTCCTGAAGGGGACGGAAAGCCGGGACGACGGCTACTCGGCCTTCGAGGCCACCAACGTGGACCTGGCGGAGTTCCTCAAGGACCAGGGGGTCACGGACCTTTACGTCGTGGGGTTGGCCACGGACTACTGCGTGAAGGCCTCCGCCCTGGACGCGGACCGCAACGGGTTCGAGACCTTCGTGGTGGAGGACGCGGTGGCGGCCGTGGACAAGGAAGCCGGGGATGGGGAAAGGGCCTTGAAGGAAATGGCCCACGCGGGGGTGACCTTGATCTCCTCCGGGGAGATCGGGAAGGACTGAGCGTTCAGCCCCTACAACGGAGATGTCCCTGGATGCTCCCCAAACAGCTCTCTCCCGAAGGATGCGTGACCTCGCAAAGGGACCCTCCCTTGCGTAGATAGGCCTCGATACGCTCCAAGGGCTTCTCCCGCCCATCCCCTCTTGGGACCGCCAGATCCTTGACGGTGTAACCAAAGCAAAAACAGAGGACCCCTGAGTCCTCTCCCGACTTGAACCCCACCTTCTTGGCAGCCTTTGAATGTCCGACCCATTCTCCCCCGTTGAAATAAAGACATTCACAAGGGGGTTGTAGGCATATCCAAGCCTTCTCCCATAGGAAACATCCGGCGATCCCATCCGCGTTCAGATGTTGGAGGGGGACCTTCTTGGGGACCTCCTTCCCGGGGACCCCACAACGCGGACAGGCCTCGGCGTCAATTTTTCCCATGTCGGGACCCCACTTTGGAGAAGAGCGTCAGCACGGGGCAAGGTGCCCCTCGGGACGTCTTGTCGCACTTGCCCGCTAGTCGCTCAAGGGTCTCGGCGATGTGCCGAAGATATTCCACCCTTTGACGAACCTGCGCGGCCTTAGCCGCGACCGCTTTGCGGGCCTTGTGGCAATCCGCCGCTGAGGAGAGCTTGAGCTTCAACAGGTCCCGGATCTCATCCAGGGAGAACCCGAATTGCTGGGCTCGACGGATGAAACAAAGTTGCTGGAGGGACTTCTCGTCATAGAGGCGATACCCGGAGGTCGCGCGATGCGGAGGAGGGAGCAGGCCGCGCTTCTCGTAGTAGCGAAGGGTCTGCAGGTTGACCTTGGCTTCCTTCGCCAAGGCTCCGATGGTCATCTGCATAGGGGCCTCCTGGGCCCCTGCACCATAGACCCTCTACCCTGGTAGAAGGTCAAGGTCTATGACGACCATAGCGGAAGGAGCCGGGCGGCTCTCGGAACGGAGGGTGGACCTAAGGAGGAAGCTATATCTCCTCGTAACTCCACTGCCATAGATTCTTGCCAGCAAGGCCGTCGGCCCTCGCGAGCTTACCGACCTCGGACTTGAAGGACTGCACGATGCGCTGCAGGTCCTCGTCGAGCCTTTGGAGGTCCAGGGTCAGTTCGACCCGATCCTCCTCGATCCGGTGATGCAGCACCCGTAGTCCTGGGTAACGGCGGGGCAAGGTCTTGAGGCCCTGCTCCACCAGTGGGAAGAACCCCTCCGCCTTGAGGGAGACCTCCCCGGCCACCCGTATCACGAGCCTATGAACAGCTTCGTACGGTGCCGTCAAGGTTTCAAGGGTCCCTCGGCCGCCAGACGATCGGCCAGGTAGCTCGAGCGGGTCAAGGGAGAGGCTTGCACCGCCAATCCCAAGCTCCGACCATAGTCCTGAAAACGTTCGTAGCGGTCCAAAGGCACGTATTCAACGACCTCCAAGGTGGAGCCAGGGGGCTTCAAGTATTGGCCGATGGTGAAGAACTTCACCCCCGCCTGTTGGGCATCCCTCAATACGGCAAAGACCTCTTCTTCGGTCTCCCCGAACCCCACCATGAGGCCTGCCTTCAGGAGCACCTTGTCCTGGTCGGCGTTGCGGCGGAACCAGCGGAAGAGGTCCAAGGACCTCTCATAAAGGGCCCCGGGACGGATGGGCCCATAGAGACGCGGGACGGTCTGGAGGTCATGGGCCAATACGTCCGGGGGGTCCTTCAAAAGGATGCTGAAGGCCTCTTCCTTGCCCAGTAGGTCCGGGACCAGGATCTCGATCTTGAGGGTGGGATCCCAGTCCCTCAAGGCCCTTACGATCCTCGTGAAATGAAGGGTTCCCCCGTCGGGGAGTTCGTCCCGGTTGGGCGAGGTCATGACCAGGTACCTTACCTTCAAGGCCTTGGCGATCCCCACGACCTGCGCTGGCTCCCCTGGGTCCAGGGGCTTGGGACGGCCCGTTGTGACCGCGCAAAAGGGGCACCCCCTCGTGCAGATGGAACCCATCACCATGATGGAGATGGTCCCATGCTTGGGCAGGCATTCCCCTCGATTGGGGCACTTGGCCTCCTCGCAGATGGTATGGACCCCGCCCATGGGGAGCTTCGCGATGGCGTCCCGGAAAACGTGTTTGGGGTGGGGATTCACCAGGAAAGCGGGAGGGGGCGCTGGGAGCTGGGTGGGGTTCATTGCTTGGGCATCTCCTGTAGGGTCACCATGAGCTCCCCACTCCGGGGGGAGGGCTCACACCCCGCGCCTCGAAGGGTGTCATAGTAATTGAAGATGAGCAGGAGGAACTTCTTCCCATCCTTATGGACAAAGCCCTTATTGAGTTGGTAGGCGCAGATGAGCCCTTCCTGGGCGAGGGCGCTGGGGGCGGACCAGGAGGTCCATTTGTCCTGCTCCCCCATGCCCTTCCAGTTGGGATCGGGCTTCCATCCCCTCTTCTTGAGGGACCTGACGTAGAAATCCAGCGCCGACTTGGCCGGATGCGCGACGGGAACGTAATAGGAAAGGCTGTAGTTCTCTTTCTCCCCGAATTCCTTCGGGTCGTAGGCCCCGGGAAGGACCCCGTAACGCCCCGATTCCTCGGGACGTTGCTTGCCGCCCTGGGAGAAAAAGAAAAGGAGGGCCAGGACCCCCAGGCCCGCCAAGAGCATCCAGTAGGAACGTTTCATGAGGGGGATGGCCTGGCTACTTCTTGACCAGCTTGGGTTCCTTGACGGCCTTCACCTCGTCGAGCCGGGAGACCGGGGTCGTGTAGGGGGCGTTCTTGAAGACCGCGGGGTTCACTTCCATCTCCGTTCGGATCTTGAGCATGGAATCCACGAAGGAATCCAAGGTGGCCTTGGTCTCCGTCTCGGTGGGCTCCACCATCATGGATTCCGGCACCACCAAGGGGAAGTAGATGGTCGGAGGATGGACGTTGAAGTCGATCAGACGCTTGGCGATGTCGAGGGCCGAGATGCCGTACTTCTTCTTCAAGGGCTCGGCGGTCAGCACGAACTCGTGCTTACAGATGCGATCGAAGGCCACGGGATAGTGGTTCTTGAGCCTCGCCAACAGGTAGTTGGCGTTCAAGGTGGCCACGCGTCCCACCCTTTCCAGCCCCTCCTTGCCGTTGCGCTTGCAATAGGCGAGGGCCCTCAGCAATACGCCGAAGTTGCCGACATTCCCCTTCATGCGTCCGATGGAGGAGGGGGAACCGGACTTGAGGAAGTAGCGGTTGCCTTCCTTGAAGACCCTCGGCTCCGGAAGGTAGGGCTCCAGGGCCTTCGTGCAGCCGACGGGACCGGCGCCGGGACCGCCCCCGCCGTGCGGGGTGGAGAAGGTCTTATGCAGGTTCAGGTGCACCAGGTCGAAGCCCATGTCGGCGGGCCGGCAGATCCCGACGATGGCGTTCATGTTGGCCCCATCGTAATAGAGCAGGCCCCCCGCCTCGTGCACGAGCTTGGCCACTTCCAGGATCCTCTCCTCGAAGAGCCCCAGGGTACTGGGATTGGTGAGCATCAACACCGCCGTGTCCTTGCCCAATTTCCCCTTCAAGGCCTCCACGTCCATGTTGCCGCGCGCGTCCGTGGGGATGGACACGGTCTTCCAGCCCGCCATGGTGGCGGAGGCCGGGTTCGTGCCATGGGCGGAATCCGGGACGATGACGTTCACCCTCTGGTGCTCCCCCCGGTCGGCGAAATAACGCTTGGCCATGAGCAGGGCCGCCAATTCCCCGTGGGCCCCCGCCGCTGGCTGCAGGGTCAGGACGTGACAGCCTGTCACCTCGTGGAGCCATCGCTCCAACTCGTACATCACCTGGAGGGCCCCTTGCACCTCGTCCTCCCTTTGGGAGGGATGCAGGTCGGCCCAGGCCGGCGCGAAAGCGATCTCCTCGTGAACCTTGGGGTTGTACTTCATGGTGCAGCTCCCCAGGGGATAGAAGCCGTTGTCGATGCAGAAGTTCTTACGGGCCAGTTCGGTGTAATAACGCACGAGGTCCACCTCCGGGTGGGACTCGATGGCGGGGACAGGACGGGCCTTCACCCAAGGGGGGAGGGCCGAGGGTTTCTGATGCACCTTGCCCACGTGACCCTTCGAGGAGAATTCCTCGCAGGCCGAAAGGAAAGCCTCCAGGTCCTCCAGGCTGGTGAGCTCCGTGCAGGCGACCAGGACGCAGTCCTTGTATTCCGGGTGATCGACGGACAGGTCATAAGGAGCCACCAACCCCCACTCCGCAAGGAAGGAGGCGAAGCCGGAGGAAGGAGGGCGCAGGACGAACTCATTGGCGTAACGCACCGTTTCCACCTTGAACCCAGGGATCTTCCCCACCTCGGTCGCCAAGGCATGGGCCGCGGCCACCCCATAGGAGGCCACTTCCTGGGCGCCTCGACCGCCCTTGAAATAGAGCCAGGCGGAAGCGAAGTTGGCCATGAGGGATTGGGTGGTACAGACATTGGAAGCGGCGCGCTCGCGGCGGATGTGCTGTTCCCGGGCCTGGAAGGTCAGGACACAGGAGGGTTTGCCGTTACGGTCCACCGTCTCCCCCACGATGCGTCCCGGCATCTGGCGGATGTCCTCGAAGCGGGCGGTCAGGAACCCGGCGTGGGGTCCCCCGTAGGAGAGGATGTTGCCGAAGGATTGCGCGCTCCCAGCGCAGCAATCGGCCCCGAGCGAACCGGGCGAGGGTAAGAGGGCCAGGTCCATGGCCTCGGCCACCGCCACCACCAGGAAGGCGTTCTTTTCCTTGCAGATCCTCGAGAGGGCCGACAGGTCCTCGATGGTCCCCAGGAAGTTCGGGTACTGCACGATGACCACCGAGTTCGGCCAAAGGTCCGCCTTCAAGGCCTCCAGGTCCGTCTCGGTGCCGGAAAGCCCCACTTCCCGGACCTTGTGACCCTGGGGGTTCAGGTAGGTCTGGATGGTCTGGCGGTACTCCGGATGGACGCCCCGGGAGACATAGACGAAGGATTCCGCTTTCTTGACCCGGAGCCCCAAGAGCGCGGCTTCCGCCACGGCGGAGGCCCCGTCATAGAGCGAGGAGTTGGAGACCTCGAGCCCCGTGAGATGGGTCATGTAGGTCTGGAAATCGAAGAGGGCCTGGAGCGTGCCTTGCGCGATCTCCGGCTGATAGGGGGTGTAGGAAGTGAGGAACTCCGGGCGGGTGACCACGGCCTTCACGGCGGCCGGGACCTCGTGGTAATAGACCCCCGCGCCCAGGAAGCAAGGCCGGTCGGAGACGGGTTGGTTGTTCTTCCCGATCATGGCGAAGAAACGCTTCAACTCCGGCTCGGTCATCCCATGGGGCAGGTCGAGGCCCTTCTTGAGGATCTGGGAGGGGGGTACATCGGCGAAGAGGTCGTCGAGCTTCTGGACCCCGATGACCTTGAGCATCTCCTTCTCGTCATCCGGGGTGATGGGGATATAGGCCATGGTCCCTCCGGTCAGTGGAGCGTCGCGAGATACTGCTCTTCGGTCAGGTACCCCTCCAGGGCCTTGGGATCGTCCAACTGCACGATGGCGATCCAACCGGCCCCTTCCGGGTCCTGGTTGATGAGGGGCGCTTGGTCCTTGAGCTTGGCGTTCACCTCGACGACCGTGCCGGCGGGGGAGTAAGCGTCGGCCACGGCCTTGACCGATTCCAGCACACAGACGCTCTGCTTATCGGCCAACTTCTTGCCCACATCGGGGAGCTCCACGAAGACCACGTCCGAGAGCTCATGGGCGGCGTGCTTGGAGATACCGATCTTGATCTTGCCGCCCCCGAGTTCCTCATACCACTCATGGGTCTTGGCGAACTTGCGCATGGAAAGCTCCTGGAACGGGTTGGGTCGGGACAAGGGAGGCGAAGGAAGGCGTCGAGGAGCGTGGAAAGCGTGGAGAACGGGATGACTATATCAAAAACAGCCTGGTTTTCCAGTTCTTATCCTGGGCCGAACCTTTTGAGGACGGCTTGGATGAAGTCCCCCTTCGAATCGGTATAGGCTTTTCGATCGAACCGGAATTTTTCCGCCAGGTCCCTTTTGAGCGCGAGATAGTCCCGGGCGACCCCTGGTTCGCGACGAAGGATATCCCTAAAAAACAGTTGTTCGGTCCTCTGCTGGTCGTAGACATGGAGGTGGTGGCTCCTCCTTTTCGCCAGGGGCGGGAGCCCCTTCACGAAATAGAGGGTTTCCTTGTCCGGGTTGGAGGCCCAAAAAAGGTAGCCCAAGCTCTCGATAGGGGCCACTAAAGAGGGCCAGATGCTGCGGCTTTCCGTGCGCAGGAGGATATCGATGATGGGTTTGGCGGGGAGCCCTGGGACGGAGGTGCTCCCGTAATGGTCGATGAGGATCCCCGGGATCCCTTTCAAAACATCCCAAAGGGCGGCTTCTTCCCGAGCATAAAGCGTAGGCCAGGAGGGGTCGTAGTCCACCAACTCGATGGGGTCCAACTTCGGATCATAACCTTCGGGTTGCTCGACCATGGGGGACATGGGTCGGTCCGCTACTTGGCTTTCGCCTTCGTGACATGCCTCACCCAGGGGAGCTTCACTTTCTCCGCTGGAACGGCCTTGCCACGGATGTCGACCGTCAGGGGCTTCTCGATGGACTCCTTTTTCACATAAGCCAAAGCGATCCCCTTCTTCAAGGTGGGAGAAAAGACCCCACTGGTCACTTCCCCCGCCTCTTGCCCCTCCGAGAGCACCTTGTAATGCTGGCGGGGGATGGCCTGACCTTCCATCGTGAGCCCGATGAGCTTGCGGGCTGGGTCCTTGTTCAAGGCCTCACGCCCGAAGAACCCACCCTCCTTCTCCATCTTCACGGCCCATCCAAGCCCGGCCTCATAAGGCTGGGTCTTGTCGTCGATGTCATTCCCATGGAGGGGAAGCCCCGCCTCCAACCTCAGGGAATCCCTCGCCCCCAGGCCGCAAGGCGTCACTTCCGGCTGGCCAGCCAAGAGCTCCCATAGAAAGGGGGCATCCTTCACATCCACCATGAGTTCGTAGCCATCCTCGCCGGTGTAACCGGTGGCCATCAGAAAGACGCCTTTGCCTTGGATGAGGCCGCGGCCGAAACCGAAATAGGGGATCTTGGCGAGGTCCACGTCGGTCACGAGACGGGAAAGGACCTGGTGGGCCTTGGGACCCTGGAGGGCCAAGAGGGCGGTAGCGTCCGAGAGGGGCTCGATCGTGAGGTCCTTGCCAGAGGCCAACTTGCGCAGATGGGCTTCGTCCGTCTCCCGCCCCCCCGCGTTGATGATCCAAAGGAAGCGGTCGTTCGCTTCCTTATAGATGATGACGTCGTCGATGATCCCGCCCTTATCGTTCAGGAGGAACCCGTAGAGGGCGCTTCCGATGGGGCACTTCGAGAGATCGTTGGTGAAGGCCCATTGGGAAAGCTTATAGGCCTGGGGACCGTGGATCCTCAGGCGCCCCATGTGGGTGATGTTGAAAAGACCGGCGCTGGTGCGGGTGGCCTCATGCTCGAAGAGGATGCCCTTGGCGTAGGAGACCGGCATGTTCCAACCATGGAAATCGACCAGCTTGGCGCCGTTCTTCTGGTCCCAGTCCAAACAAAAAGTGTCGCGCATGGCTCCTCCGGGTCTAGGGAAAGGGGAAAGCGCGCTTACTTTACCCCATCCCCCAAGGCCCTCAAAGGGCCTAGTTTGCTACAATGCGCCGCCTATGGCCGACCCAACGCTGACAACCGAGATCAAGAACGCCGTGGCGAAGCGCCGCACCTTCGCCATTATCAGCCATCCGGACGCCGGCAAGACCACCTTGACCGAGAAGCTCCTCCTTTATTCCGGCATGATCCAGACCGCCGGGATGGTGAGGGGCCGCAAGGGCGGGAAGGTGGCTGTCTCCGACTGGATGGGCATGGAGCAGGAGCGCGGTATCTCCATCACGGCCTCCGCCATGCAGTTCCCCTACAAGGGCGCCGTCATCAACGTGCTGGACACCCCCGGTCACCAGGACTTCTCCGAGGACACCTACCGGACTCTCACCGCCGCCGATTGCGCCATCATGGTCATCGACGCGGCCAAGGGCGTGGAGACCCAGACCCGCAAGCTTTTCGCGGTCTGTGCCTTGCGCGGCATCCCGGTCATGACCTTCGTGAACAAGATGGACCTGCCGGGCCGCGAGCCCCTCGACCTCCTGCACGAGGTGGAGGAAGTGCTGGGCATCCATTCCTCCCCGATCAATTGGCCGGTGGGCAGTGGCCGCGAGTTCAAGGGGGTGGTGGAGCGCCGCACGAAGGACCTGCTCCTCTTTTCCAAGGTGTCCGTCGGGGGCGCCGCCAAGGCCGCGGTGGAACGGGTCCCCCTCCCGAACGCCAAGACCCACCTGTCCGACGAGCTGTGGGAAAAGCTCCACCAGGACCTGGAACTGCTGGAAGTGGCAGGCAACCCTTACGACCACCAGGAATTCCTCAAGGGCAAGGTGACCCCCGTCTTCTTCGCCTCCGCCCTCACCAATTTCGGGGTGGAGCCCTTCTTCGACGCTTTCGTGGAGATGGCGCCCCCGCCTTCGGCGCGCCCCGCCGATGGCCCGAAAGGGGAGGTGGCGGTGGACCCCGTGGGGACGCCCTTCTCCGCCTATGTCTTCAAGCTCCAGGCCAACATGAACCCCAAGCACAGGGACTCGACGGCCTTCATGAGGATCTGTTCCGGCCGCTTCGAGAGGGACCTAGTGGTCAAGCACCACCGCTTGGACAAGGAACTACGCCTCTCCCGACCCCATTCGATGCTGGCTTCCGACCGCAATACGGTCGACCTGGCCTACCCCGGCGACATCGTGGGGGTCATCAATCCGGGGGTCTTCGCCATCGGGGACACGATCTCCCTCGCTGGCGGCTTCGACTTCAAACCCCTTCCCTCCTTCCAACCGGAGATCTTCGCGCGTGTGCGTCCCAAGGACGTGGGCAAGCGCAAGAGCTTCGACAAGGGCGTCCAACAGATGACCGATGAGGGGACGGTGCAGAGGCTCACCAGTTGGGATGGGCTCGACTTCTACGTGGCGGCCGTGGGTCGCCTGCAATTCGACGTCCTGCAATACCGCCTCAAGAGCGAGTACGGGGTGGAGACGGAACTGGAGCCCCTTCCCTTCCAGTCCAGCGCCTGGCTGAAGGGCGACCCGGAGACCTTCGATCCCCCGGTCCAGGTCCTGAGGACCCGCGACAAACAGGACCGCCCGGTCATCCTCTTCAAGACCACCTGGGACAAGGACTACACGGCCAAGAAGTGCCCCGACCATCCCCTAGCGGACATGGGCTGAGGTCGGGACCTCGCCAGGCCCCGGACCACACCCATCTACCCTTGGACCGCCAGGGGGATGGTAGAATCCGGCCATGAAGATCGGTCGCCCAAAGTTCCCTGGCTGGAACAAGGATGTCGGGTTCCATCCCCTCCCTTATTATTCGGTTTTCCTCCTGGCCCTGTTCCTTCTGTCGGCCTTCAAGCTCGGCCCCCAAGCCGCCCTTTGGGTCGGGGCCTTGGGCCTTTTGCTCCCATTCTTGATCGCTTCTTGGACGCTCCTCGAACGACGGCGGGGCAAAGGGTCGCGACCCTCCCTCCCGTCCCGACCCCTGGAACGTCTGCCGATCCCCGTTTGGCTCACGATCCTGTTGGCCTTTCTCCTGTTGTTCACGAGGTTCTTCGCGATGGAACGGGTCCCGCCCTGGCCCATGGGGGACGAGGGGATCTTCGGGGTCCTGGCCATGTCCCTTCTGGAGGATTGGAACGGAAGGCTCCTTTGGGCCGAATGCCGCATGGAACCCCTTTTGATCTGGTCCCTCGGGGGGTTCTTCCATCTGATCGAACCTTCACTTTTCTCCCTTAGGCTTTTCACGGTCCTTTTGTCCCTGGTCACCGTTCTTTTCGTCTACCAGGCCTGTCGGGTCTTTTGTTCCAGGGCCCTGTCGCTCCTCTGTGTTTGGCTTTTCAGCCTCTCGTTCTTTTCCCTCTGCCTTTCCCGCCAATGCACACCGAACGACCTGATCCCCATTTTCGAATGGGCCGGTCTTTATTGCCTGGCCCTCTATTGGAAAGACCCCCGGCCAAGGGTCCGCCGATGGACCTTGCTCGCCCTCGTCGCCTGTGTCTCCCTGGGCGTTTACTCTTATGTCAATGGAACGGTCGTTTGGGCCTTCTTCACGCTTGTGCTTGGATCCTTGGCCTTTTCGGGAAAAAGCCGCTGGTGGGACTTACTAAGCTTCAATGCCTTGACCCTCTTGGCCGTGCTCCCCCTTTTCCACCAAAGGTTCCGACCCGGGGCCATGGACAATATCCAAGGGAATTTCGGGTCCTTTTTCGACCCAGGGATCCATGGGGCCTATCTTCGGGGCATCTTCTGGGATGGAACGGAGAGCTTCCCCCTGGGACCCGCTTGGGGAGGTTTGTTCGGTCCTGTGGCGGGCGCCTTGACCTTGCTGGGTATCCTGCAGATGCTCAGGACCTGGCCGAAGTCCTGGACCTTGCTTTGGTTCGGCGGGACCTTCCTGACCATGCTACCTGGCACCCTGACCCAGACCTTGGAACTGCAAAGGATCACTCCCTCCTTGCCCTTTTGGGTGATCGCTCAGGCCTGGGGAGCGGCCGCCCTTTTCCCAGCATCACCTTCCCGGAAACATTGGATCCCGATCGTGGGATGGGTGCTGCTCCCTTCGTTGGCCTGGGAGGTCCATCACTTCACCGGCCCTTATAGCGATCTGGCGAGGCCTCCCAAGGTGAAACAGTGGCGCACTTTGGAATACATGGACGCTTATCGGGTCCTCCGGTCCCAGGGGGGCCAAGGACCTTTCTATCTCTTCACGGAATTCAGCATGGATTACGATAACAAGACCCTCAACCTCGCCGGATACCCGTTCGATGCCCTGCAGAACCCGAGGTTGTCGGATAGACCGCCCGCCCAAGCCGCCTTGCTCGTCAAGGTGGACTACGCCCCTTACCTCGCCTCCAGGTTCCCCGGCACGCAGTTCAAGGAACTTCGCACCGACCGGGACCCTGCCCGGTCCGTTCGAACAGGTCTGTTCCTGGTCCCGACCGCCGAAATGGGCCGCGATGGACTTTCCGCTTGGATCGCCGCTGACCGGATCCTTCGGGACCTGAACCTCCAGGTCAAGAACAAGGACCCGATGCTCCCTTGGAAGGATTTCGCTGATCGGCTCCTTCCCTTTCGACCGGCTTTCGAGGGCGATCCTTTCCTCCGCACGGTCTTCTGGGAAAAAGTGGCTTTCTTTTTGGTCCTTTCGGGCGACATGTCGGGAGCTTCCCAGGCCTATGCAAAGGCCATCCAGGTCGGATTGCCCGTCCCCCATTTGACCAGCAACTACGCTTTATCCCTTAAGTTACTGGGGAAGGACGCCGGAACGGATGAGCGGAGGAAGGGCTGGACGACGGGGGACCGAAAGTCGGGGGATATCAAAGGCGTCGAAAGGACCGGCCAGGACCCCCTTAGGCCCTGAGCTTGGCCAGGGTCTCGGGACGGTCCCTTCGGATCCCCTCATACCAGCAAGGAAGACAAAGGTCCCGGCCATCCTCCTCGACGATATAGGCGTTCAGCTCTCCCTCCAATTTACAGACATCACACTCGTAAAGAGGCGTTCCTGACGAGGAAGTCTCATTCAGCCGCATGGTCGTTCTTCCTCCTTTTCCCCAGCAGGTTCACTTCCCTCCAACAATCCCAACAGTGATAGGTCCCATCCTCCTCGTGGATCCGGGAGAGGAGTTCCCCGACCGTTCGGCAACGGTCGCATTGATAGAGGATGCCGATGGGGTCCGTTTCCAGGCTCAACATGGACGCCTCCTGGGACTGGTTCGGCGGGTGAAGAGGGGTGGGGGCCATGGAAAGTCTCCTCTTCCCGTGTGAACCCCTGGTTAAGTCGGGCGATCCTCCGGGTTACAAAGGAAAAGCAAAGGACATACCAATGGAAAAAGGCAAAAGAACGGGTCTTCAGGGACCGTGACGACGGAAATGTGGGGACAGGACCTCGGCGAAAGGAAGGAACGACAGGAAGGAAGTTTTAGGAGAAGTCTTAGTAACTTAGGGGCGTGATGGCGCGGACCCGGTGCTGGGGTTCGACGGGACCGAACTGCACCACCAACTTGGGGTCCAACTTCGTCCCCTTCGGGAACAGATAACCCCACTCATTCAAATGCGTCTTGTGTTGGTAATGATGCCGATAGCGGGAGACGTTCTCGCCCGCGTACTTGGTGATGAGCTTGCGTGTGGCGTAATAAGGCTTCGTCTGGAGGAAGGTCTTCGTTTGAACGGGATGGTAAGGCCATTCCCAATTGAACTTCGTGCTCTTCCCTTCCTGATAGATGACCTTTTGGGGAGGTCCAGCCCAGGCATCGCCGATCGCGCAGGCGAAGAGGAGGGCCAAGAAGGTAGGGACAGGGTATTTCATGGTTTTCCTAACGGCCTGGAACCCCTGCGCTTGAGGGCTTTTTACAGGTCTTTTCAGGGGATTTCGAAGACTTTTAGTGAAGATCGAATATTTCATTAAGTGTGGGATGGGGATGGGCTCCGCCCGTAGGGGAAATACCCCCTACGTACCCCTTTCAAAAGGCGCGGGGGTTATCACCCCCTGCACCCCCCTCCCTCCCCATCCTTAATGAAGGTCGAAGATCTCGTTGAGCGTGGGATGGGGATGGAGGGTCTTTCTTAGGTTTTCCAGGGTCATCCTTTGGGAGACCAACACACAGGCCTCCCCGATGAGGTCGGTGGCCTCCGGGCCCACGAGATGGACCCCCAGGATACGGCCGGTGGCTCCGTCCACCACGAGCTTGGACCAACCCCCGATCTCCCCTAGGATGCGGGCCTTGCTGTTGGCCGCGAAGTTGTTCTTGAGGACCTTCACCTCCACCCCTGCGGCCTTGGCCTCGGCTTCGGTCAGGCCCACGGCGGCGATCTCGGGCGAAGTGAAGACCACATGGGGGACCTTTCGGTCGTCCATCGCCTCGGCCTTGTCCCCCTCCTTCAGGTGCCCTGCCACGATGCGGGCGTGTTCGTAGGCTGTGTGGGCGTAAGGGAACTTACCCGTCAGGTCTCCCACCGCGTAGACCCCCTTCACTGAGGTTTGAAGATGTCCATCGGTCACGACTTTTCCTTGCTCCGTCTTCAATCCGAGGGAGGGGATACCGGCCCTATCCAAATTGGGCGCACGCCCGACGGCCACCAGGATGAGTTCTTCGTCCTTGGGGACCACTTCCTTCATCCCCAGTTCCACCTCGACCCCCAACCGACGCACGGCGTTCAAGAGGACCTGGCCCAGCTCCTCGTCCATATTGGGAAGCACCTTGGGCAGGACGTCGCCGACCCTCACCTTTACGCCCAACTGGGCATAGAGACAGGCGAACTCGAGACCGATGACCCCCGCCCCCACGATGAGCAGCGATTTGGGCAACCGGGGTTGCGAAAGGAGCTCATCACTGGTGACGACCTTCCCACCGAGCGGGAAAGACGGGAGGGTCTTGGGCCGGGAGCCCGTGGCCAGGATGAGGACAGGGGCGCTGTGCTCTTCTCCCTGACAGGTCACGAGACCAGGACCCTTGACCTCGGCCTCCCCTTGCACGACCTCGACCCCCGAGAGGGTGGATTGGATCCCCCGCTCCAAAAGGGAGAGGGTCTTCTGGGTACGTTCAACGAGGGTCTGGAAGTTGAAGCGGACATTGTCCGCTTCGATGCCCCAGGCCTTCCCTTCCTTGGAAAGGAGGTGGAAGCGGGTCGCGGCGGACTGGAGGAGCTTGGTGGGAATGCAGCCAACGTACAGACAGGACCCACCGAGCCGCCCCTTCTCGAAGAGGGCGACCTTCTTGCCTTGGGCCGACAGGAGCTGTGCCGAACGATAGCCGCCAGGGCCTCCACCCACGATGAGGACGTCGTGCTTTTTCATGGCCGAGCTCCCGTGGCGGCCATCGACCGTTCGAAAACGACCCCCGCCTCTTCGAAGGTGGAAACGATGGCCCTCTCCACCTCCGCTCGAGTGAGAAGGACCTGGGCCCCTTCTTCATTGAGCCCGGTCATGGGGGACTTCATCCCTTTTGAAAGAAGACCTTCCCAAGCCGGGTCCAGGGAAAGAAGGATCACGCCCTGTTGGAGGAAGACGTTCCCTTCCCGGGCCTGGGCCCCGCCTGCCACCTTCTTGCCCGAAAGAAGGAGTTCCGCGAAGGAAGGCGAGGAGAAACAATGACCCGTCTCCAGACCCGGGTGCCTTTCATCGGACAAGCGCACTTCCCGGTCGAGGCCGCGTAGGGCGTAGGCCAAGAGGGCGCTGATCTTCCGGTAGCTTTCCAGGAGTTCCCCCCCCACCAAGGGATCGTTCGTGGGGGCCACGAGGGAGTAACAGAGGTCCCCTTCTCCATGAAGGACAGCCCGCCCGCCCGTGGGTCGGATCTCATGAGGGGTGGGGAGGCTTGCCAGGTCGAGACGACGGGCTTCCAGGCGGCCCAAGGTCAGGGTCGGGCGGTTGAAGAAGAAAAAGCGAAGGATCGGCGCGTCGGAGGAAGAGAACCCATGGAACAACTCGGTGTCATAGGCCATCTGGCCACAGGTGGGTTCGCAGGAAGAAGGGATCAGACGCCATTGCATGGAGGGATTATAAATTCTAATCCCCCGTCAGCGAGGGGATTCCTTCACGGAATCGAGGGTCAAACCACGACCCCCGGCTGACCATCCACCTTCTTGCCTCGGATGAAGAGAAGCCCTACCCGCGAGGGGCCCTTGCCTTTCTGGCCCTCGGGAAGGGTCCCGGAAAAGGACCCGGGGTTGAAGAAGTACACCGGCCCCAACTGCCGGGCGTAGGGCTCGAAGTTCGACCCGTACACGATGACGTCCACGGGGTCCGCCTCGAACTGCTTCATGAGGAAGCTCTTGAGGGTCTGGGGCTTGGCGTAGCCATGCATGAGGCCGATGCGCAGGGGGTCCACCTTCAGGGACATGCGGATATAAAGTTCGGAGCGCACGATGGAGCTCTCGGTGTTGCCGGAGACGGCCTTGATCGGGGCCAAGGTCCCGAGCTGTTCCACCACCCTCAGGTCCCCCACGGGCCCCGCGTGCAGGATGCCGTCCACTCCCTTGAAGGCCTTCCTCAACCCCGAGAGTTGGGTGGCCGTGAGGACCCCTTGCGTATCGGCGATCACCCCAAAAACCATCGAAGAGGCTCCTTTTGACTGGAGGGACCCAAGACCCTAGACTAGGCGGACAAAATTACCATAAAGACGCTGAACAGGATGTCCTTTCATCAGGATGTCCAAGACCCGCGCCCCATGTTCCCCGCGGCGAAAAGGCTCTCCCATGAAGATCGCCATCTGCCAGATCAATACCACCGTCGGGGACTTCGACGGCAATGTCGCCAAGGTCCTGGAGGCCCTCGGCAAGGCCAAGGCCGCGGACTGCGCTATCGCCCTTTTCCCTGAGCTCACCTTGACCGGGTACCCCCCGAGGGACCTCTTGGACCGCCTCTCCTTCTTCCAAGCCGCCCAGAAGGCCCTCGAGAAGGTCGCCCAAGCCTCCCAAGGGATCCTCGCGGTGGTGGGGACCATCCTGGAGAACAAGGAGACAGGCAACCCGCTTTATAACGCGGCGGTGGCGGTCAAGGACGGCCGTATCCTGCATACCTATAAGAAGGTCCTGCTCCCTAATTACGACGTCTTCGACGAGGCCCGTTATTTCGCCCCAGCCCCCAAACCGGAGCCGCCCTTCACCCACGGGGGCTTGAAGGTGGCCGTGACCCTCTGCGAGGACATCTGGAACATGGAGGGGGTCTTCACGAACCGCCTCTACGCCAAGGACCCGGTGGAGGAACTGGCCAAGGCCAAACCCGACCTGGTCCTGAACCTCTCGGCCTCCCCCTTCCATTTCGCCAAGCTCTCCATGCGCCAGTCCCTGCTCAAGGACGTCACCCGTAAGACCGGCGCCCCGGTGCTCTATTGCAACCTGGTGGGAGGGAACGACGAGCTCATCTTCGACGGCTGCAGCATGGTGTTCGACGCGGCGGGCAACCTCTTCCAACAGGCCAAGGCCTTCGAGGAGGACCTGCTCATCTTCGATACGGAGAACCCCTCCCTTAAACCCGCCCCTCCCCTGGAAAGCGACACGGCCAAGATCCATCGGGCCCTGGTGCTGGGCACGAGGGACTACGTGCGCAAGTGCGGGTTCCAAAAGGTCCTGATCGGCCTTTCGGGCGGCATCGATTCCGCCCTGGTGGCCGCCATCGCGGTCGAGGCCCTGGGGCCGGAGGCCGTCATGGGCGTCACGATGCCCTCCCCCTTCTCCTCCAAGGGCTCCGTGGACGACTCCAAGGCCTTGGCCCAGAACCTCGGGATCGAGCTCAAGACCATCCCCATCACCCCCCTCTTCGAGGAGGCCTTGAAGACCTTGGCCCCGCCCTTCGAGGGGAAGCCCAAGGACACCACCGAAGAGAACCTCCAGGCCCGCTTGAGGGGCCTCCTGCTCATGGCCCTCTCCAACAAGTTCGGAAGGCTCGTCCTCTCCACCGGCAATAAGAGCGAGCTGTCCATGGGCTATTGCACCCTCTACGGGGACATGTGCGGGGGGCTGGCGGTCATCTCCGATTGCCCCAAGGGGCTCGTGTACCAGTTGGCCCGGCATGTGAACCGGCAAAAGGAGATCATCCCGGAGGCCTCCCTGACGAAGGCCCCTTCCGCGGAACTACGCCCCAACCAGACGGACCAGGATTCCTTGCCCCCTTACGATCTCCTGGACGGTATCCTTCGTCTTTCCATCGAGGAGAACCAGCCACCCGAGAAGATCGTGAAGGCTGGGTTCGACGCGAAACTGGTGAAGGAGATCCTCAAAAAAGTGGACCAGAACGAGTACAAGAGACGCCAGATGGCCCCAGGCCTCAAGGTCACCACCAAGGCCTTCGGGGTGGGGCGCCGCGTCCCCATCGCGCAAAAATTCAAGGAAGAGTGAAAAGAGGACCCATGTCGACACCCCTGGTCGAGATCACCAAGGAGATCACCTTCGAGGCAGCCCATTACCTGCACCATCCCAAGTGGGACAGGGTCAAGAACCTCCATGTCTTCAAGAAATGCTCGGGGTTCCGCAAGGACGACCCGAAGGCCGTCCAATATCCCCATGGGCATTCTTACCGCTTGAGGGTGACGGTCAAGGGACCTGTGGCGAAGGACACGGGCTGGGTCATGGACTTCAAGGACATGAAGGAAGTCATCCAACAGGTCGTCTTCGTGAAGTTCGACCATCGGTTCCTCAACAAGGAATTGGAACCCTTCAAGAGCGACCCAAAGTTCCAGACCACCGTGGAGAACCTCTTGGTGGTCCTGTGGGACCTGCTGGAGAAGCCCCTACACCGGGGCAAGGCCCGCTTGCACGAATTGACCCTTTGGGAGACCGCCACCAGTTTCGCGACCTATCGGGGGAAATGACGGGGTTTAAAAGGGAAGGTCCAAGGTCTCCGGCTCGTCGGAAGGCTCCAGGCATTTGGCGTCGTCATGGCGGGCGTTGTTGACCCAAGCCCCGACCCTGCGGCATTCCAATTTGCTGGCGGGGAAAGGCTTGAGCAGGCCCAGCAGTTCCTTGAAATCCCTCACTTCCCCATCCAGCCACCGGCCGTAGTCCCCCTCCTCCAGGATCACCGGCATCCGGTCATGGACCGGCCGGACGACCTCGTTCGGCGCGGTCGTGAGGACGACACAGGCCTCCACCGTCCCGCCTTGGGTCGTCTGAGGGGACCAAAGTCCCGCGAGGGCGAGGGGCCGCTTCTTCTTCAGGGAGAAATAATAGGGGTGGGTCTCCCGGGCCGCGTGCCGCCACTCGTAGAACCCGTCCGCCGGGATAAGGCACCGCCACTTCTCGAAGGACTCCCGAAGATGGGGCCTCTCATCGATGTCCTCACTGCGGTAATTGACGACCAGCCTTCCCCCTTGGGTCCAAGAGGCTAGGAACCCCCATTGGAAGAGCTTCATCTCCCTCTGCCGATGCTCAAGGGTGCGGATGACCGCGGGGATGGCCTGGGAAGGCGCCACGTTGTAACGGGGCTTCCAATCGACGGCCTTCTCCGTATGGAACTGTTTGGCGATGGCTTGGGGGGAGGTCGTCAGGACGAAGCGGGAGCACATGACAAAATGATAATCCCGGATCCATCGCTGTCCCAAAATAAAAAAACCGCCCTCCGCTTTCACGGGGGCGGTTCATTTGGTGGACATTACGGACGTCGAACCTCGCTACGCTCTCGCAGGGGAAAGGACCCCCTGCGGACCCCTTTCAACGACGTGGGGAAGTCCCTTCCCCACCCCCCCTTCCTGGTCCGAGTCCAGTCCTGCCCCAATAAAAAACCGCCCTCCGCTTTCGCGGGGGCGGTTCATTTGGTGGACATTACTGGACTCGAACCAGTGACCTTCGCGATGTGAACGCGACGCTCTAACCAGCTGAGCTAAATGTCCATGTCATCTAAAGAATGAAAAAGCGGGAGCTTTTTCAAAACAAGGATGGACATTCAACCCCCAGGCGAAGCCTGGCGGGTAAATGTCCGGTCCTCCGAGAGAAGCTCCCCCGAAGGGCCCGTAGTGTATTCGGAAAAAAGGGCCCTTTCAACCGTTCCGGAACCCTTTGCGCTTCGCCTTTTTCTTCCCATAATCCTCCGGCTTGGCCGGCTCCGTGTGCACGAAGACCTCCGAGATCCCGGGGATGGCCTCCTTCACCCTCGCCATGACTTGGTGGGTCAAGGCGTGGGACTTGAGCGTAGGCAATTTCGGGGAGACCTGGACATGCAGGTCCACGAAGATGTTCCCTGGCATGCCACGACTGCGCACCTTATGGCAAGAGATGACCCCCGGGATGGCCTTCACGATCCTGGCGACCTTCCCCGGGTCCAGCATGATGCGGTCGGCGAGCACCTGCAGGGACTGGTTCACGATCTCCCAAGCCGCCTTGGCGATGATGCCCACCACCAGCACCGTGGCCGCCAAGTCCACCCAACCCAAGCCCAGCTTGGCGCCCAAGAGGGCCGCCAGGACCGAGAGGGAAGCCAGGATGTCGCTGTTGGTGTGGGCGCTGTCCGCCGAAAGCACGGGGCTGTTCAGCTCTCGGCCCTTCTTCCCCTCGTACCAGGAGACCCAGACGTTGACCGCCATGGTGGCCACCATCACCCCGAAAGCCAAGGGCGTCGGGTCGAGACCGTGGGAGGGGTCCTGGAACCTCCCCAGGGCCGTGCGAAGGATCTCCACGCAGGTGACCCCCATCATGAGGGCGATCCCCAAGGCCGCCACCACCTCGAACTTCTGGTGGCCGTAAGGGTGGTCCGCGTCGGCGGGCTTGGAGGCGAAATGCACGCTCACCAGCCCCACGATGTTGGAGGAGGCGTCGAGCAAGGAATGGATGCCGTCGGCCACCATGGAAAGGGAGTTCGCCAGGGTGCCGACCACCAACTTCCCGGCACAGACGGCCAAGTTCAACAGGAAGGTCATCCACAGGACGAAAGAGACCTCCTTGTGGCGATCGGCGGAGGAAACCTGGGGCAAGGTCGGGATCGAGGGCATGGTCCATTCTAACAAGGGCCCCCAAGGGACGCCTGAAATTTACCTGTTCCCGTCCATCCTTTCCGGAATAATGGGCGGGTCATGGACCCACTCCCCAACGATCTGCAAGAGGCTTACGCCCAATGCGAAGCCTTGGCCCATTCCCATTATGAGAATTTCCCGGTGGCTTCCCTTTTGTTGTCCAAGGAGGTCCGGCCCCATGTGGCGGCCCTCTACGCCTTCGCCCGCACCGCCGACGACTTTTCGGACGAACCGGCCTACGAGGGACGGCGCCTGAAGGAACTCGGTCGCTGGGAAAAGGGGTTGAGGGCCGCCTTGAAGGGAAAAGCGCCCCATCCTTATCTGTCGGCCTTCGCCCATACGATGGGGACCTTCCGGATCCCTCTCTCCCTACCCTTGGCCCTGCTCAAAGCCTTCCGGATGGACGCGGACTTCAAGGGCTTCCGGGATTGGTCGTCCCTCCTTCATTACTGCCGCCACAGCGCCGACCCTGTGGGCCGGATGGTCCTTCTCATCCACGACCTGCGCGAAGAACGCTTCCACCTTCTTTCCGATCCCATCTGCACGGGGCTCCAGCTCATCAACTTTTGGCAGGATACGGCCCAAGACCTCGCCCGGGGACGCATCTACTATCCTGCCTCGGAACTCAGGACGGCCAAGGTGAAGGAAAGGGACCTCCTGAGCGGCAAGGATTCCCCACAGGTCCAGGCTTTGGCGCGTAGCGTGGTGGACCGCACAGAGACCCTCTTCCGCAAAGGCTTTCCCCTCCCAGGGATGGTCCCGGGAAGGCTCGGCCTGGAA
>Ga0315912_10001127_pt1 | contig 35490 bp, 29 predicted proteins | sample VfabasoilMG_FD_204469 | JGI IMG/M metagenome (GOLD analysis project Ga0315912, IMG submission 204469) | Garden soil microbial communities collected in Santa Monica, California, United States - V. faba soil | ecosystem: Environmental > Terrestrial > Soil > Garden | place: USA: California... | reverse complement strand
TCTCGCCCGGCAAGGAGGTGCGCCTGCGCTACGCCTGGTGCATCACCTGCAAGGAGGTCAAGAAGGACGCGCAGGGCAAGGTCGTCGAGCTCGTCTGCAGCTACGATCCTGCGACCTTGCACGGCGCGACGCCCGACGGCCGCAAGGTGAAGGGCATCATCCACTGGGTCAGCGCGGAGCACGCCTTCGAGGCTCCGGTCCGGCTCTACGACCATCTCTTCTCGAGCGAACACCCCGAGGACGTGCCCGAGGGCGTCGACTGGAAGAGCGGGCTCAACCCGCACTCGCTCGTGCTCGCCGACCGTCCGCAGCTCGAGCCCTCGCTGCAGCACGCCAATCCTGGCCAGCACTTCCAGTTCGAGCGCGTCGGGTACTTTTTCGTCGACCCGGCGGACTCGAGACCCGGCGCGCCGGTCTTCAACCGCACGGTGACGCTGCGCGACGCCTGGGCGAGGATCGAGAAGCGCGGCGAGGAGTGAGCTCGTGCCAGCCACGCTCTACCAGCGCGTCATGGGCGAGGAGTTCGCGCTCCTGCCCGACGCCCTGCGGCGCTTCCACGGCTCGCCCGATGGCGGCGCGCTGCAGGGAGTCTTCCGCGTCGAGCGCGGTCGCGGCCGGATTCGCGCCTGGCTGGCGGAGATCGGCGGGCTTCCGCCGGCCAGCGAGCAGGTTCCGCTGCGCCTCGACGTGCGCGTCGCGGGCGAAGAAGAGCACTGGACGCGCTCGTTCGGCGAGCGTCGCCTGCGCACGCGCCAATTCGCGCATGCGGGCCGGCTGGTCGAGCTGCACCCGCCCTGGAAGCTGCGCATCCGGCTCGGCGCGACGCGCGCCGGCATGCTGCTCGACCACGAACGCTGCTATTGGTGCGGCATCCCGCTGCCGCGCTTCGCCTCGCCCCGGGTCGAGAGCTTCGTCGAGGCGCGCGGCGAGGCGTGGTTCGTCGCGGTGACGATCGGCATGCCGCTCTTCGGCATGGTCTGCCGCTACTCGGGCGAGGTCCGGCCGGCGTGATCCCGGTCATCTGGCTCCTGATCGTTCAAGGCGCGCTGGGCGCGCTCGACACGCTCTGGTACCACGAGTGGAAGGTCGCGCTGCACTCGCGCGCGGGCGCGCAGCGCGAGCTCGTGCTGCACGCGAGCCGCAACTTCTGCTACGCGTCGCTCTACGGGCTGCTCGCCTGGCGCGAGTGGCACGGGCCGGTCGCGGTCGTCTTCTTCGTGCTGCTCGCCGCGGAGCTCGTGATCACGCTGACCGATTTCCTCGAGGAGGATCGCACGCGCAAGCTGCCGGGCGGCGAACGCGTGATGCACGCACTGGTCGGCGTCGCCTGGGGCGCGATGCTGGTCTACTTCCTGCCGGTCCTGTGGAGCTGGCTGCATGCGCCGCCGGAGCTCGTGCCCGTCGACTACGGCGCGCTCTCCTGGGTCCTGGGCGTGATGGCCTTCGGTGCCGCGGGCTTCGGGCTGCGCGACGCCTACTTTGCGCGCAGGCAGTTCGATAAAGTAGCGGCCCCGTGAGCACCAACCGCGTCGACGTCGTCGAGTCGAACCTCGACGCCTACCTGGCCCAGGCTGCGCCGGCCTCGCGCGTCCTGGCCGACGACGAGGCGCTGCACCAGGGCGGCGAGCTGCGCGCGCGCGAGGCGCTCGAGCTCTTCGAGGATGCCTACCTCTCGCGCTCGCTCGACGTCGCGGCGCGCGAGCTGAAGAAGACCAACCGCAGTTTCTACACGATTTCCAGCGCCGGCCACGAGGCCAACGCGATCCTCGGCGCGCAGCTGCGCCTCGACGATCCGTGCTTCCTGCACTACCGCTCGGGCGGGCTGATGATGGCGCGCAGCCGCAAGGCGAGCGACGTGACGCCGCTCTTCGACACCCTGCTCTCGAGCTGCGCCTCGGCGGAGGACCCGATCAGCCGCGGGCGGCACAAGGTCTTCGGCTCGAAGCGCCTGTGGGTGCCGCCGCAGACCTCGACGATCGCCTCGCAGCTGCCCAAGGCCGTCGGTTGCGCGTTCGGGATCGGCCGCTCGAAGCGCCAGGGCATCGCGAACGGCCTCGCGACCGACTCGATCGTCCTGTGCAGTTTCGGCGACGCCTCGGCCAACCACGCGACGGCCCAGTCGGCCTTCAACGCAGCGCGCTACATCAAGAAGCGCGGCGGTCCGCTGCCGATCCTGTTCCTGTGCGAGGACAACGGCATCGGCATCTCGGTCGACACGCCGCAGGGCTGGATCGCCGAGAGCTTCTCGAACCGCACGCAGCTCGAGTACTTCCGCGCCGAGGGCGAGTACGACGAGATGTGGGAGGTCTGTCGCGACGCGATCGCGCACTGCCGCGACAGGCGCGCGCCGGTCTTCCTGCACCTCCAGACGGTGCGGCTCTGGGCGCATGCGGGCAGCGACGTCGAGACCACCTACCGCTCGCAGGAGGAGATCGAGGCGATCGAGGCCGCCGATCCGCTGCTCGGATGGGCGCGGCGCCTGGTCGAGACCGGCGCGGCGGCGCCGGAGACGCTGCGCGCGATCGTCGCCGACATCCGCACGCGCGTCACGGCCGCCTCGGAGGAGGCCGCGCGCCGGCCCAAGCTGAAGACCCGCGCGGAAGTCGTCGCGCCGCTCGCACCCTGGAACGAGGGCCGCGTGCGCGCGCGCGCGGCGCAACGCCTCGATCCCGAGGCGCGCGCCGCGTACTGGGGCGAACAGACCCCCGAGAAGACCAAGAGCGCGACCAAGCGCACGCTCGCCGCGCACGTCAACTCGGCGCTGCACGACGAGTTCCTGCGCCATCCCGAGCTGCTGCTCTTCGGCGAGGACTGCGGCAAGAAGGGCGGCGTCTACGGCGTGACGCAGGGGCTGCAGAAGCGCTTCGGCATCGGGCGCGTCTTCGACACGCTGCTCGACGAGACGACGATCCTGGGACTCGCGCAAGGCACAGCCCAGCTCGGCTTCGTGCCGCTGCCCGAGATCCAGTACCTGGCCTACATCCACAACGCGCTCGACCAGCTGCGCGGCGAGGCCTGCTCGCTGTCCTTCTTCTCCGAAGGCCAGTTCACGAACCCGATGGTCGTGCGCATCCAGGGGCTGGCCTACCAGAAGGGCTTCGGCGGGCACTTCCACAACGACAACTCGATCGGCGCGCTGCGCGACATTCCCGGCTTGATGCTGGCGGTGCCCGCGCGCGGCGACGATGCGGCGCGCATGCTGCGCGGCGCGATCGCCGCGGCGCAGGAGCACGGCCGGGTCGTGTGCTTCCTCGAGCCGATCGCGCTTTACCACGAGCGCGACCTCTTCGAAGACGGCGACGGCGTCTGGCTGACCGACTACCCGCCGCCCTCGGAGTCCCCCTCCGACGTGCTCCTGCCCGGCGACCTCGGCGTCTACGGCGGCAAGAACAAGGACCTGTGCATCGCGAGCTACGCCAACGGCCTGCGCCTTTCCCTGCGCGTGGTCAAGAAGCTCGAAGCGGAGCGCAAGATCAAGGTGCGCGTGATCGACCTGCGCTGGCTCGCTCCGCTGCCGCTCGAGGCGCTCGCGGTGCACGCCGAGGCCTGCGGCAAGCTGCTCGTCGTCGACGAGTGCCGCGCCAGCGGCGGCGGCATCGCGGACGCGATCAGCGCCCACTTCGCGGAGCGCGGCTCGAAGGTCAAGGTGCGCGGCGTGCGCGCGGCGGACACATACGTCCCGCTCGGGCCCTCGACGGCCGCCGTGCTCGTCGGCGAGCCCGAGATCGAAGCCGCGGCCAAGGAGCTCCTCGCGTGACGCGTGCGCTGATCCTCTGTCCCGGCCGCGGCTCGTACACCGAGAAGACGCTGCGCTCGTTGCCCGAGAAACACGCGTTCGTGGAGCGCGCCGAAGCGCTGCGCCGCGAATACGGCCTGCCCTCGCTGGTCGAGCTCGACCGCGCACCGAAGCTCGAGGCCAAGACGCACCTCGCGCCGGCCAACGCCTCGGCGCTGATCTGGCTCGTCTCGATGCTCGACTGCGAGGCCGCCGGCAAGGAGTACGAGATCGCCGCGGTCGCCGGCAACTCGATGGGCTGGTACACGGCGCTCGCGGTCGCGGGCGCGCTCGATTTCGAAGACGGCTTCCGCCTGATGCAGGAGCTCGCGATCCTGCAGCAGGAGCACGCGGGCGGCGGGCAGATCCTCTTCCCGCAAGTGGACGAGCAGTGGCGCCGCGACGCGAAGCTCGTCGGCACGCTCGAGGACGCGCTCGCGGGCGCGCAGGGCGAGGCGTTCCCCTCGATCCGGCTCGGCGGACAAGCGGTCCTGGCCGGCAGCGAGGCCGGCATCGCGCAGCTCCTGCGCACGCTGCCCAAGGTCAAGCTGGGCCAGAATTCCTATCCGTTGCGGCTCGTCGGCCACGGTCCGTACCACACGCCGCTCGTGCAGCCGGTCGCGGACAAGGCGGCCGCGCAGCTCGCGCGCCTCGCATGGAAGAAGCCGCGCGTGGCGTTGATCGACGGCGCGGGCAAGCGCCATTCGCCCTGGTCGGCCAGCCCCGAGGAGCTGCGCGACTACACACTCGGGCCGGAGCTGACGACGCCCTACGACGTGACGCTCTCCGTGCGCGTCGGTCTGCGCGAGTACGCGCCGGATCGGATCGTGCTGCCCGGCCCGGGCAATCCGCTCGGAAGCATCTGCGGTCAGATCCTGATCGAGGAGGGCTGGCGCGGAGTGCATTCGCGCGCCGACTTCGACGCGCTGCAGGCCTCCGCGAGCCCGCTGGTTCACTCGCTGCGCCGCTGAGGCCAGAACAGAGCCAGCGCGATCCCGCCCAGGATCGCGACGCCCGACCAGAAGAGCCGTTCGTTCGGCTGCTCGCGCAACAGCACCACCGCCGCGACCGCCGTGAGCAGCGGCACGCAGAGCTGCACCAGCGCCGCGCGCGTCGCGCTCATCCCGGGCAGCGCGGCGTACCACAAGCTGTACCCAAGCCCCGACGCCAGCGCTCCCGACGCGCAGGCCAGCGCCAGCCCGCGAGCGCCGATCTCGAACGGCGAGAAGAACGCGAACGGCAGGACGAGCAGCGCCCCGCGCGCGAAGTTGCCCGAGGTCGCGAGCAGCGGCCGCTGGCTCGAGCGCCCGCGCAGCGAGTAGACGCCCCAAGCGATCCCGGCGCAGGCCATCAGCCCGAGGCCGCGCGCATCCGGAGCGCCGGCGCCCGGCAGCGTCAGGTACGCGAGGCCGCCCAGGGCCAGCGCCATCCCGCACCACTCGATCCAGCGCGGCCGCCTGCCCGCGCGGATGCTGCCGCCGATCATCGTCGCTTGGACGGCGCTGAAGAGCACCAGCGCGCCCACGCCGGCTGGGATCAGGAGGTACGCGAGCGAGAACAGGCCCGCGTACGCGACGAGCGCCAGCGCCGAGGCCGAGCTGCCGTCGCGCCACGTGCGCGCGAGCAGACCGAGCACCAGCGCCCCGCTCGCGAGGCGCACGGCGGTGAAGCTCCAGGCGTCGATCGTCCCGTCGCGCAACGCCGCGCGGCAGAGGAGCGAGTTGGCCGCGAATCCCAACAGCGCGAGGCTGGCGAGCAGGGCGGTCCGAACGGGGTCTGAACGTCGGGTGTCGCCCATGCGGTCGGCCCAGATCCTAGCGTGGCCGCGGGGCGCTATCCTGGATGCAGACCCATGCTGCCGCTCCTACTCCTCCTCGCGTCGCCCCAGGTCCAGGACCAGCCGCTCGCACTCAAGCCTGACTGGGCGCTCGGACCGCTGATGCGCCTCGAGCTCGTCAAGGGCCGCGAGGACTGGGAGGAGGACAAGCTCGTCAAGTCGAGCAAGACCGTCACGCCGATCGATGTCGAGGTTCTGGCGAAGAGCGAGAGCGGCTGGATCGTGCGCTGGACCTACGGTCACACGTCCGTGATCGAGGGCGGCGGCAAGGACAAGGACTACGCCGAGCGCATGGCCTCGCTCAACGAGGGCATGCGCCTCGACGTGCGCCTGGCACTCGCTGGCGTGGTCGATGGTCTCGCCGATCCGGAGGGCTTGAAGCGCCACTACTCGCGCACGCTGCAGGAGGTCGAGCGCGGCCTGCTCGACAAGGGCATGGACAAGGGCATCGTCGCGGAGCTGATGCGCGGCACGACGGAGAGCGTGCTCGGTCCCGAATTCGAGCACGCAGCGCTCGTCGAGGTCGAGCTCCTGCACCGCTGCTTCACGGTGCCGCTCGTGCCGGGCAAGAAGTCGACCTTCGAGGGCGAGCTCCCGAATCCGCTGGGAGGAGACCCCTTCCCCGCGCTCGGCACCTACCAGCTCGACCCGCCCGACACCGCGGCGCGGCAGGCAGCGGCGCACTTCACGCTGGCGATCGATGCGGACAAGCTGCGCACGCTGATCCAGGCCTGGATCGACGAGGAAAAGAAGAACGGCGGCAAGGGCGCGCCGAAAAGCCTCGACGAGCTGCCGCTCAAGCGCCTGGACGAGACGACCGCCTACGTCCTCGATCTCCAGAACGCGCTGCCGCGCAACGTCGAACACGTGCGCACGACGCTGATCCGCAAGCACAAGCGCATCGATCGCACGTTCCTGCGGGCGCTGCCGATGCCGGTGAAGAGCGAGAAGCCGCGCTGATCAGAGCTCGACCACGCGCGCGCCGTCGCTGGCCTCGGCGATGAAGAGCGCCTCGCCGCTGAAGGCCGGCCGAGCCGCGTAGTAGCGGCGCGCGAGTGCCTCGACGACGCGCGGCGCCTCGCGTTCGAGACACAGCGCCACGCTGCAGCCGCCGAAGCCCGCCCCCGAGAGCCGCGCGCCCAGCGCGCCCGCCTCGCGCGCGATCGCCACGAGCTGGTCGAGCTCGCTCGAGGAGACCTCGTAGTCCTCGCGCAGACTCCTGTGCGAGGCGTCCATCAGGCGCCCGAAGGCGCGCGCGTCACCGCGCAGCATCGCGAGGCGCGCCTCTTCGACGCGCGCGCCCTCGCTGACGACGTGACGGAAGCGCTTCTGCAGCTCGCCCTCGAGCGCCTGGCCCGCGAGCGTGAGCAGGCCTTCGAGCGGCACGCCGTGCACGAGGCCGTAGTAGCTCGTCGGCAGGCCGGCCGCGGACGGGTGCGCCAGGAAGCGCGCCAGCGCCTCGCGACACTCGCGCGTGCGGGCGTTGTAGGCCTCGCGCGCAGCGCCCGACTTCTCGGCCATCACGAGCGTGTTCGCGACGACGAAACGCCAGTCGCCCGGCATCGGTGTCGGCTGCATGCGCACGGGATGGAAGTCGATCACCAGCGCGTGCCCTGCGCGTCCGCCCAGGCTGATCGCCTGATCCATGCCGCCGCCTGCGACGCCGACGTAGCGCTCGGCCTGCGCGGCGAGCTCCTGCAGCTCCGGAAGGGGCAGCTCGACCTGGTTGATGCGCATCAGCGCCAGCAGCGCCCCCACGAGCGTCGCCGAGGAGGACGAGAGCCCCGCCGCGAGGGGCACGTTGCCGTCCACGGCGGCGTCGAAGCCGCGCCGCAGCGGGAAGCGCGTCGCGAGCATCTGCGCCGCGGCCTTGACGTAGTTGCCCCAGTCGCCCTGCTCGAAGGGCGGGATCGCGCGCTCGATCTCGAACTCGCGCGCGCCGTAGCGCGCCTCGCGATTCACGAGGCGCACCCGCGCATCCGCTCGCGGACGCACCAGGTAGGCCACGTTGCGCTGCAGGGCCATCGGGAACACCGGCAGGCCGTTGTAGTCGGTGTGCTCGCCGATCAGGTTCACGCGGCCGGGCGCGCGCGCGAGCAGCGTCGGCGGCGGGTCTCCGTAGCTCTGCGCGAACTGCGCGCGCAGGGCCGCGAGACGTTCGGGTTCCAGCATCACTCGAGATGCAGACGGAAGCTATCCATCGAGAGCAGCGCGCTCGCTCCGGCATTGGTGGCGGTGATCCGAACGTAGGCCGTCCCCTCGTCGTCGAGGAAGCGTCCGGGGTTCGGATAGAGCGACTCCGTGAAGTGCAACTCGGCCGCAGTGTTGATCGCCTGGGAGTGGACCGTGACGAAGTTGCCGTAGGGATAGCTGGCGCTCTGCCAGTCGTACAGCTCGACCGTCTCGGTGCCGCCCATGCAATCGGTGTAGGCGCGCGTCCACTCGATGTGCATCCGCCGGATCGGGCTGCCGCGCACCTTGCGGATCGCGAGCTTCAGCACGATCTTCTGGGGCGTGGTCTCGCGCGTGCAAGTGGCGCGGATGCCGTCGTTCCGGTAGAGCTGCAGGAAGCCGCCTGTGGCGACGGCCGGGAGCTTCGCGTTGATGTCGCTCGGCGCGAAGAGCCAGCCGGGCGCGTCGTCCCAGTACAGCGACTGGATGGTCTGCGAGTTGACCTCGAGGCTGAACTTCGGGGCCGTGCTCGCCCCACGCAGCGCGTGAACTTCGTTGCGCGATTGGGAGAGGATCGGCAAGGCGAAGCTGTTCTGCAGGACGCGCACGCTGCTGGGCTCCTCGAGCCCGACTCCATAGAAGAGCAGATCGGGAACCGACTCGCCCAGGCGCGTGCTCACGAGGCCGAGCCTGCCGCCGACAGGGCTCATGAAAAGGAGCCGCGCGGGATCCGGCTCATCCACCGCGCCGAGAAGCCGGGTGAGCGCCGCGAGTGCGTCGACCCGTCCGTAATTGGCCCAGACCCCGTAGGGCGCCTGGTTGAGGCCGATCGCGCTGTCCTCGATGGCCGCGCGCACCTCGGCATTGGTCGCGCCGGGCACGCCCGAGAACAGCAGCGCGGCGATGCCCGCGACGTTGGGACAAGCGGCGGACGTGCCCGCGAAGCTCGACGTGTACAAGCCGCCGATCCTCGTCGTGCGGATGCCCTCGCCCGGCGCGGCGACGTCGACCCAGCTGCCCCAGTTCGAGAAGGAGCTCTTCAGGTTGGAGCTGCTGTGCGAGCCGACGCCCAGCGTGTGCTCGTAGGCGCCGGGGTAGTACGGGTAGATTTGCGCATCGTTACCCGCGGCCGCGATCGGAAGCGCGCCGAGACTCCAGGCGTAGTCGATCGCGGCGCGCTCCGCCGGCGTGACCGAGTCGCCGTAGAAGCTCATCGAGAGCACCTTGGCGCCGCGGTCCGCCGCGTAGAGGATCGCCGGCACGACCGCGGAGTCGTAGAAGTACCCCGCGTCGTTGCCCGCCTTGAGCGGCAGCACCTTGCACAGCGGCGCGACGCCCGTGACGCCGATGCTGTTGTCCTGCACGGCGGCCACGATCCCCGAGCAGGAAGTGCCGTGCCCGTTGACGTCCTCCACCACCGCGTCGTTGGCGACGAAGTCCCAGCCGCTGACGTCGTCGATCAGGCCGTCGTTGTCGTCGTCGAGCCCGTTGCTCGGGATCTCGCCGGGGTTGACCCAGATGTTTGCGGCGAGGTCGGGGTGCGCGATCTCGCAACCGGTGTCGAGCACGGCGACGACGACAGAGCTCGAGCCCTTCGTCGTGTCCCAGACGTCATCCACGTTCATGTGCGGCACATGCCACATGTTCGGGTACATGGCATCGTTCGGCGTGTAGGCCAGCTGCCGCGCGTGGTCGAACTCCGCGCGCTCGACGAGCGCGCTCTCCGCGTACTGACCGCGCCGCTCGGCGAGCCGCTCGGGATCGACCTCGACGACCTGCCAGCGGATCGCGGGCATGTCGCGCACGAGTTGCGCGCCGAGGCGGCGGTGCAGGCGCTCGAGCGCGGCCGGACCCACGCCGGGCGCGGGCTGGATCAGGAGCCGCGAGGGGTGCACGGCTCCCGCTTCGGACATGACGGGGTGCACGGGGACGATCGGGCGATCGCCCCAGGCGAGGGTGCAGAGGACGAGTCCGAAAAGCATGCTTGCGGGGCCCCCCGCCCCCAGAGTCTACACCGAGGCGTCTACCCCGAGGCGCCCAGGAACGGAGCCGGCCGGCCGCCCCCTAGGACGCGCGCCGGGGCCCCTGGGTTCGCCCCTAGCGGCTCCCAAAGTACGCGGGCTCGTTCCCCGCGCGCCATTTGATGTTGCAGCCCAGGCTGGGCTTCTGCTGCGCCGAGACGGGCTTGCCCGCGAGCAGCGCATCGAGCGCCCCGCGCAGGTCCGCGCCCGTGACCGGGATGCCCGAGTTCGGCCGGCTGGCATCGAATTGTCCTCGGTAGGCGAGCTTGCGCTGCGCATCGAAGACGAAGAAGTCCGGCGTGCAGGCGGCGGTGTAGCTCTTCGCGGCCGACTGCGCCTGGTCGTAGAGGTAGGCGAACTTCCAACCGCGCGCCTTCACCGTCGCGGCGAGCTTCTCGGGCGCATCATCCGGATGCGTCTCGGCGTCGTTGCTCGAGATCGCCACGATGGCCACGTCCTTCGAGGCGTAGTCGCGCCCGAACGCCGTCAGTCCGTCCTCGACGTGCTTGACGTAGGGACAGTGGTTGCAGATGAACATCACGACCAGCGCCTTCTTCTGCGAGAAGTCGGCCAGCTTCATCGTCTTGCCGGTGGTGACGTCGCGCAGCGCGAAATCGGGCGCCGCGGTTCCGAGCGGGAGCATGGTGGAGGGTGTGAGGGCCATGGGGCCCAGGATACCGCGGCGAGCTATCATCGTGGCCATGTTCGACCCCGCCACCTCGCTCGTGAGCCGCTTCCTCGAGGCCTGCGTCGTCGAGCTCCAGCCCGATCCCGCCAACGCCGAGATCTGGGCCAAGGCCGGCGCGGCTCTCGGCCCCGTGCGCACGAGCGATCCCGACCTCGCCGCGGCGATCGACGCCAAGGACGCCAAGGCGCTGCGCGCGATCGTCGAGCTGTGGTTCGCCGGCAAGCGGCCGTTGCCCGCGCAGGACCAGGAGATCCTGCGCCGCGCGATGAAGGCCTTCCACAAGACGCTCAAGGCGACGCTGCTCGACGCCGAGTCGGGCATCGGCGGGCGCGGCATGAGCACCGGGCACGTCTCGGGCATCGTCGGCATCCAGCCGCCCTCGCGCTTCACGCCGGAGGTCTGGAACCAGCTCGTGCGCCAGGGTGAGCTGCGCGGCGGCCGGCACGGGATCTACGAGCTCGCGAAGGAGTGAGCTCAGTTGCCCGCGACCGCGCCCGTGAAGCCGCGCTCGACGAGCCAGACGATGAGCCGCTCGCGCTGATCTCCCTGCACGACGATCGTCGCGCCTTCGACGCGTGCGCCGGTACCCATGCCGCGCGCGATCTCGCGCGCGAATGGCTCGAGCGGGCGGCCGGCGAGCCCGGGTCCCTCGGCGATCGTCACCGTCTTGCCTCCGCGACCGCTGCGTTCGATGCGCACGCTGACGCGGCCGGGTGCGGGAGCGGGTGCGGCCGCCGGCTTGGGCGGTGGCGTCGGCGCAGGACTGGCTTCGACCTTGCCGCGCAGTGCAGCGAAGGGATTGTGCTTCAGCCCGCCTTCTAGGGGATCGAGATCGTGCGGTGGATCGGGTTCTTTGCGCGGCATGAGAGGGGATCTCCTCGCTTAGGCCGCACGTGCAGCACGAACGCTAGCGCGCGCGAATGGGCACTCCAACCAGTGCTCGAATAGGGGTGAGTAGATCTGTGCGGGCCTCGGGACTTGTAATGCTGACGACCAACGCATACCGAGTCGCCATTCCGATCCGGCCGAGATGAGGCCGTTCGCGCCACCATCCCGTGACCGGGTACACCGCTATCTTCCCGCATCGCGCCACTTCTGCAGCTGGAGCCGTCCAGAAATCGGAGTGCACGGAGCCCCTAGCACGAGTTCCCTTTCCGATCTCCCAAGGTTGCGGCTCTCCAGTATCAGGCCGGTGTTCGGTTCTCGTTCGTTCTCCATCAGTCCAGGAAGTCTTGGTGATCCGCTTCAGGAAGCTGGCGTCGCTCTCCAACGGCCCACTAACCGCGAATCGGAGACCGTGAGATGCATACCGGAACTTCCGGGTCCATCCGCGCCGTCCTGGGCTTGGCTCTATGAAGTATGAGAGTGTGATACGAACTGTGATCTTCTCCTCGCCAAGTGCTTCAAGTACTTCTAGTGGCCACGGAAGCGCATGGACATGACAGTCCTTTGTCTTGCACGACCCGTCGGATTTCTCGAATGGAGTCAGAGCCTCCTGAGCGATGAGCGTTACTGCGTTGCGCGCGGTCCACAGGGCGCGTTCTTCGTTGGGAACCCCGTACCCATAGCAGCGCAGTCGGGCCTGAACTTGGGACCTACTGGGGCTTGGAAACTCTGCGAGCATCCTCTCGGTCCAGCCTGCAGAGTGAACGATCAGGCCTCGGATTGTCTCGGGCCAAAGACTTGGGTATGCCTCCATGAGACGGGCGGCGAGGCGGGAGGCCTGAGCAGTCGCCGCGCTCGTATCGGCGATGGTGTCCAGCAACCGTCCGCTCGAAGTAGAGGAGGTAGTCAAGAGTCTTAGGTCGTCACAGGGCAGCACCACTCCGTTTGGGGTGGCGGCGTAGTTGCCACCTTCCATGACCACTTCTGGCTTTAGCGGCCATTCGTCGTCCTGCCACATCATGGATGTGCGGCTCCTGGGGCTCAGTCCGCCAATGGGGGCCACTGGCGTGTGCATCGCGAACTCCGCAGAGGTGATCGTCGCTCGGTCGGTGTGCGCACCGACGGTGAGACAGTTCCACGATTGCCCTGGATCCTCAATTCCTCGTTCTCGTCTGTTGATGTCTGGGTATTGGGGAGCGAGCAGCGGGTCATCTCTTACGTTTCCCGCCGAAACGACGTAGAGCCTTCGGGTGTCGTCGAGGGCTCCCGACGAGTGCTGGTCTAGCGCGGCCGACCATGACGACGGATGCCCCATGTCGCGGTCATCTGCCGTGATTGCGAGGCACGCGACCCTCTTGCGCTGTGGCGCCCCGATTTCTGCCAGAGCAAGGGCCTCAGTTGTGATGGACCCGTAGTTGTTGCGCGAGTGAGGATCCGACTTGCGGAAGAGCTTGACTGACTCAAGTCGGTGCCGGATGTCGAACTTCTGCGTCCCAACCAAGTGCTCTGCGAGCCCGTCACCGAAGAGCGCGATCCCGGCCATTTCAGTGCCGTGACCACCATCATCCGCCAAGCCCCATGTCGCCTTGACTGTTTGCAGATCGCCGGGACCGATCGCGTCCTTGAGCAGCGGGTGCAAGTGCTGAACACCAGTATCGAGAAGGCACACTGCGGGCGCGGTGCCCACGGGGCCTTCAATTCGCTTCGCACCATCTTCAATGAACTCAGCGACATCCCGCGGAGGCATCTCAACAAAGTCAGTTGGAGCGACTTTCGCGAGCCGCAATTCAGCCACATCGCCCAGTATTGACAACGTCGAAGCCCACTGCCGCAACGTGCCGTAGGCGATCATGACGACACGCTCGGGAAACAAGAGCTCGCGAGCGTCAACCTCGATACCTACGCGCTTGCATTCGGTTCGAAAGTTGCCAACCACACTGGTCGGCTGCGTCGCCGCGGGCGAGGTTCGAAGCCAGACCTCAAACCATGCATGCTCGTCAACCGTACGTGGAAAATGAGAGTCGGCATCCGTCCAGAACGAGCGCACCACGGGCAGTTGTATGGACTCGATGCTCTCTACCAGTTCCTTGTGCTTGGGTCCCTTGTCCGCCCGGCGCTCATTGGTCTCAGTCTTGTACCGTTCGATCTTCTTCAAGAATGACTTTATCCCTGCCTCCGGCACGAACACCGTTGCGTACGTGCGACCGGCCTCGCTACGCGTAGACAGCAATTCGATGTGTGCTGTGCGATCGTCGATCTTGTCGTACTCAAGCTGGTCACCCTCGCTGCTGACACACTCAAGAGCGATGCCCCTGATTTCAACTCCGGTTCTCGAGTCTTGAACGCGCTGTGCAGCGAGTCTCTGTGCTTCCTTGACCTCAGCAGTGAGGCGCTCTGCATGCGGCACACGATCTCGAGCAGGGTGCGCATAGTCACGCCCGTCTCCACCGGGGGAGGTGCTCGTGTAGTGCAATGATGACGCAGTACCTGAGACGACTACGTGGGGGAAGCGCTCCATAGTGTTTTGGTGTCTGCATCAGCTTGATCGGGCCTGCAGGGCGTGGACAAGCGTGCTTGTCATGATCTTGTCCTTCCCGCCCAAGACAGCTTCCTTAGCGGCATCTTCGCAGGCACGAACGATTTCCCCATGGCTCAGCTTTGCGCATGCGCTCAGCACACGGCGCCAGATCAATGCACTCAAGTCGAAGGCGGCAAGCCGGTTCCTAATTAGGGGTCCACTCATGCTGCGATCAGGGTACGTGTACTCGATCACGTCATCGAACCGCCGGAAGAGTGCCCGGTCTAACATCTGCGGCACGTTTGTCGCCGCGATGATCATGCTTCGAGATGTATCCTGCTCAAGGAAGATGAGGAATGAGTTGAGGATTCGCCGCGCTTCCCCAACGTCGTTGTCCGCTCCTCGATTGCCACCGAGGGCATCAAATTCGTCGAAGAGGTAGACCCCAGGAGCGCGCTCCATGGCCTGAAAGACCAAGTGGAGCTTTGCCGCGGTCTCCCCCATGAACTTTGCGATCAGAGCGTGTAGCTGAACTTGCAACAGTGGACGCCCAAGCTCCCCCGCGAGTGCGGCTGCTGTCATCGACTTTCCACACCCCGGAGGGCCGACAAGCAGCAGCTTCCTTCGCGCTTGCAACCCTTTCGCTTCCAGGTGCTCTGCGTTTCTGTACTCGCGAATGACCCGCTTCAGTCGGCCGGCCACCCTCGGAGTCAACACCATGTCCGAGAGCCTGGTCCTTGGGTAGCTAGCAGCGACCAGACCCGCAAGCTCTCCAGTGGGTCGAGCCATTGGGATGATCGTTGCGTCTGCGCTTGCTCCGCTCTCTCGTCGCTTTGCCTCCGTCACCAGATTTCGTAGGTCTTCCGCGAGCTGCTGATCGCCTGCCTGCGCAGCGTGCGCGGCGATCTGGGTTGCGATGGAGAGAAAGCGACCCTGGTCTCGCTCTGTGTAGCTCTCTAGCAGGGCCTTGAGTTGCGCAGCTGTTGCGAGCTGAGTGCGTGCCATGACGATTGCCTCGCGGGTGCCGCCTACCTGCGGGACGAAAGACTGATGCCCATGTCGGGCACAATACCGCGGGTGGCCCTACGCCGTCACGCCTGGATCTGGGAGCACACGAAGACTCGAACAGCGAGTCTGCTCCGCCGGCCCGACTTCCCGGCGGGCTCTACCACGGAGCGCCGAGACCCTTGCTCACCTGCTCCAGCCGCGCCTTCAACTCAGCATCCGGCTCGAAACCGTTCAGCGCCAGCGAGAGACAGGTCGCGACGAGGTCCTCGACCCGCGGGCGGGAGTTCGGGTTCCGCACGCTCTCTTCGACAGCGCGCTTGTAAAGCGCCAGCGCCTTCGCCCGGTCCCCCATCGCCGCATAGGTCTCGGCCAGCGGCCGCAGCGCGCCGGCGCAGTAGATGTCGACGATCAGCGCGTGTTTCTCGTCGAAGAGCGCTAGGGCAGCGTCCGCACTCGCGCGGGCTTGCTCCGTTGCTCCCGCGCGGAAGCGCAGCGTCGCGAGCCGCGAGGCGAGCGGGATGTAGTTCTCAGGCAGCCAGGTGACGCCGTCGAGAAGCGCCTGGGCCTGGTCGGCGAGCCGCAACGCGGCCGGCGCGTCCTTGTGCTCCCAGGCGAAGCTCGCGAGCTCCATGAAGTGATCGAAGCGGATCTCGATCGGGAGCTTGCCGCTGGAGGACTCGATCAGCGCCTCCGCGCGCGCGCGCCGGTTCGGATCGGCGAAGTAGCGGTCGAAGAGCTGCGCACCCGTCGCGAGCGCGTTGCGCGAGAGATCGAAGTCTCCCGTCGCGAGGGACTTCTGCAAGGAGTCGATCTGCGCGTCGAATGCGTTGTCATCGGAGCGCAGCGCGCGCACGGCGTCGACCTGGCCCATGTCGGCGTGATCGACTCCGGTCTCGAGCGCGGTCGATTCCTTCGCGTGGTCCAGCCAGGCGTGCGCCTTCGCGATCGCGACGCGAATGCGCCCCTTCTGCCAATCCTGCGTGATCATCGGCTCGCCCTGCTCCGAGATCTTGCGCGCGAGGTCGAGGTATTGCTGCACCTCCTCGGTGGCGCCGTGGCGCGCGGCGTAGCAGGCGAAGTCGGCGTAGCCGAGCCCGCGGCGCCAATCCTCGATCTTCTCGGCGCAGGCCAGGGCCTTGTGCGGCGCATCGAGGGCCAGCCAGGCCTGGACGACGTCGTCCTGCAGGCGGCAGCGGGTCCGGATATGCGGCTTGGCGGGCAGCATGGACGCGCTGGCAAAGGCGAGGTCGACGAGCTGCGCCCTGAACTCGGGCAGCGTCTTGTCGGACACGCTCGCAGCGCGCACGCGCGCGGCGTCGCGGTTCATCGCGAAGAGCGCGACGGCTCCGGCGGCCAGCAGCAGCAGGGAGGGGACGAGTGCGGTTCTCAGCAATGTGTTCATCGTAGGGAGTGCCCCGGCGAGCGAGGTCGCGCCTCGCCCGCCGGGGACTTCTGTCAGCGGATGCCTGCCATGTTGGTCAGGGGAGCCTGGTCACTTGCGCCGAAGGCGTGATGTTGAACTGGGTCGCATTCACGCCGCACTGGGCGGGCGGGCCGGGCAAGAGGTTCGTGGTGTCGCGGTAGTACACCTGGTACCAGCGCGTCGCGCCGGCCGGGATCGGAGCGAGGAGCGCCGCCGCCCGAGTCGGGATGTCCTGGTCGCCCAGGCCGAAGTTCGGGAACGTGATGCTGCCCGCTGCGCAGGTACGGCTGTACATGCGCTTGAAGCTCGTCATGCAGCGCACGCCGTGGCCGAAGTTCGTCCCCGTCGTCAGCACCGAGCCCTGGAGCATGATCGAGAAGACCGTCGGGTTCTCGCCCGACGTCGTGAGTTGCAGCGTCGGGGTCGAAAGAAGGTTGTAGCCCGCGGTGCTGAAGATGCTGGCGCCGCCCGTGTTGGCCTTGTTGTTGCAGCCTTGGCCGGCACCCGCGGGCGGGTTGCCGCAGGGGCAGGCGAGGACGCCGCCGGTACCGGGCTCGCAGACGATGCTGTAGATCGGGTCGCAAGTCGTCGTGTAGCCGAAGGCGTTGCTCGCCGTCCAACCGCAGAGCCAGCTCTGCTCGGTCGGGGAGAAGGCGCCCACGTACTGCGCCGGCGTGAAGAACCCGTCGTTCGGCGCCATGCCGACGCTCGTGACCGCCGCGTTCTTCGGACGCGGGTCGAGCCCGATCACGGGCAGCACCGTCAGGCCGCCGACCACCGGCACGGCCGCGCCGCGCGTGATCGACACGATCGGCATGTCGGCATCGAGCGAGCCGGGAATCGTGGCGTTGTTCCCGCCGGCGAACACGCCTTGCGCGGTCGCTTCGGTGTAGGCGGCGCCATTGAGGTTGCGGAAGAACAGGCAGTCCGTCATTTCGGACAACATGCCCGAGCTCTGCGCCTGGTAGAAGGTGGCGGGGCTTCCGGGGTCGTTCGCGTGCGCCGGGACCGCGTTGTAGGGCGTGCTCCAGGTCTGGGCGAACGTGAGCGTGCCGCCGAAGCCGTACCCGTGGGCGCCGTCACCGTCGAGGTTGTCGTTCCTCACGAGCTCCAGGCCCAGGTCCATGAAGATGGAGTTGTGGTACTGGACGCGCGCGCCGTCGCGGTAGGCCGCTCCGCGCCGGCCGCTGAGCGGCTGGCCGATCGACGTGAAGTTGTAGATGCTCGTGGTCGTCACGGGCTGCCAGTCCGAATCCTCGGCGCCGTCGGTCTCGAAGCAGTTGTCGCCGACGCCCGAGCCGCGTGCCGCGTTGACGCTGTAGCCCTGGACGATCAACCCGAACTGCGCCTTGCCGCGCCAGCCCTGGTCGATGTCGAAGCTGTCGTCGCCGATGTTCCAGATGTTGACGTACTTGAGATTGACCGTGCCGCCCCAGATCTCGACGCCGTCATCGACGTTGTTCATGATGTCGATGTGGTGGATCACGGTGGTGCGGCCGATTCCGCCCAGCGAGAGGCCGTTCAGCTCGTTGTTGAGGCCGATGACCTTGCCACCGTAGCGCAGCGAGAGATACGTGATCGAACCGCTGTCGTCATCGTCGTCGCCGCCGCCGTAGAGCACCTTCGTGTCGCCGGGGAAGCCTGCGACCAGGCCCTCCATCGGCGCGTAGTTGCCCGCATTCGGCGCCGGCGTGTTGGTCCCGATGATGTTCTCGCTGATGTAGCCGTCACCCATCACGGTCAGGTTGCCCCACTCGTTGCAGGCCGCGCGCCAGGTCCCGGTCTTCGGATCGCCACCGGTCCAGGTCGCGACGTCGGCCTTGGAGGTCATGATCACCGGGAGGTCGACCGTGCCGTTGATGAAGATCTGGGCGCCCTTGCAAACCGCCAGGCTGCCGCCGAGGCCCGTGTCGCTGGCGATGATCGTGCCCGCCTCGATCGTGAGCGTCGCGCCGGGGAGCACGTAGATCTGGTCTTGCAGGTTGTAGGTATCCGTTGCGAACCAAGTGGTCGAGACGGAGATGTTCGTGGTGACGAGGATCTCCGCAGCGTTGGCTACGCCCGCGCTGCCGGCGCAGGCCGCCAGCGTCATCAGGATGTGTCTTGCTTTCATGGGGGTACTCGGTGGCTCGTTGACTTGGAGGTGGATCGGCGGGGAGCCCGAAGGAGTCGATCTCCCGCGTAGTCACCCCACACGCCGGCAGGGTAGGGAGGCCGGATTGGCCTGGCGTGAAGAGCGGATGTATCTCTCGCAGCGCCTGTCTAGCGCCGGGTCTTGGCCAAACGCTCGACCTGCTCGAGATAGCGCGCGACGTCGTCGCGCGGCTTGAGCTCCTGCACACGACGCAGGAGCGGAAGCGCATCCGAATAACGTCCCATCCCCACCAGCGTCTGCGCGTGGCGCAGCCTGGCATTGACCTCGAAGGCTTCGATGCTCTCGGCCCGCTCGAACTGCAGGATCGCCCGGTCGGGCTCGCTCCGGCGCACGTAGTGCTGGCCGAGGAGCAGCAGCGCCTCGCCGTCGAGCGGGTCGATCTTGACGAGTTCTTCGAGAATGGCCGCCGATTCGTCGCTCCCGCCGCCGTCGGCCATGCTCAAGCGCGCTTCGAGCTTGAGCAGCTTGCGCTGATCGGCGTCCTGCATCTGCGGGTGGAGCTCGGAGAGCCGCGCGAGCAGCTTGCGCGCCTGTGCGCCGGCGCCGCGCGAGGCGAGCAGCTCGGCCGAGCGCAGCGAGCGCGCGACCGGCGGCTGCGGTTCGATCTCGGCGGCACGCTGGTAGGCGCGCGCGGCGAGATCCATCAGGCCCTCGCCCACGTAGATGTCGCCCAGCGTCTGCTGGCTGTCGACCGTCGCCTTGCCGAGCTGATCCAGCGTCTCGAGGTTGCCGGCCGCCTTGAGCGGCTGCTTCAGCCCGAGGTAGGTGTGCGCCTGCAAGAGCCAGAAGTCGACCTTCTCGGGGTAGCGCGCGAGCAATGCATCCAGCAGCGTCGCCGCGTCCTGGTACTTCTCCTGCTTGTAGACGCAGCGCGTCAGTCCCAGTCGCCACTCGGTGCTGTCGGGCTGGAGCAGCAGCGCGTTGCGGTAGGCCGCCTCGGCCGCCTGGAAGTCCTGCTTGGACGCGTGCGCGAACCCCAAGAGACCGTAGGCGTAGCCGTCCGCGCCTCCGAGCTCGATCATGCGCACGAAAGCGCGGATCGAGTCCTCGTACTTGCCGTTGCGCACGTGGATCAGGCCCAGGTTGCGCCAGGCGCGGCGGAAGCTCGGGAACTTGGCCACGGCCTTCTCGTAGTTGGCCTGCGCCTCGGCGAGCTTGTCCTGCTGGAAACCGATGCTGCCGAGCGTGAAGTCGAGGATCGCGGAGCACTCGGGCTTCATGGCCTTGCGCAAGGTCTGTTCGGCCTTGGGCAGGTCGAGGCCCATCAGCGGGCGGATCTTCTCCAGGATCGCGACCTCGTCGGGCGTGACGCGCGGTTCGATCTCGGAGTTGATGCCGTAGGTCCCGACGAACTGCTTCTTGAAGACCGGATCGTTCCAGATCGCCGAGAGGTCGCCTTCGCCCTGGGCCCGGGCGGACGACGCGAGCGCAGCGAGGACGAGGAATGCGGCAGGGATTCGGAGGTTCATGTTGCTCAGCTCGCCTGGAAGCGCATCGGGAGGCGCATCTTGCAGCCGACGCGTTGGCCAGCCTTGACCGCGGGTTCGAATTTCCACTGCTTGACGGCCTCGAGCGCGGGTTTCTCGAAGGCCGGATGGGTGGACTTCTCCACGCGCGGCTGCGAGACCTTCCCCGTCGCGTCGACGATGAAGACCAACGTGACGCAGCCCTCGGTCTTCTTGCCGCGCATCTCGCCCGGGTAGAGCGGAGCCGCCTGGTACACCGCGCGCGGCTTCTGGTCGATCTCGGAGAGGCTGAAGGCGCCCTCCATCTTCTCGTCGAGGGCTCCGGCCTTGCCCACTCCGCCGATGCGCCCGCCGGAGGCGAGGCTGAGGGCGTCGGCGAAATCACCGCCCGCGCCGCCGCCGTTGAGCGCCTGTTCGAGCGCGCCCAGGCTCACCGCGTCGAGTGCCGGAGCCGCGTGGACGATCGGCTGCTCGAGTTCGCGCAGGATCTCGGCCGCGTCCGGCGCCTTCTCGGTCGTGGCCTCGAGCTCCGGTTCCGGCGGCTGCTCCTCGGGCGGCTTGGGTTTCTCGGCCGTGTCCTCCGTCATGAGCAGTTCGACCTGCGCCAGCTTCTGCTTGTCGCCCTCGCCCTGCCCGAAGACGAGCCCCCCGAAGAGCACCACGCCCGCGTGCAGCAGGAACGCGCACAGGATGCCGAGCAAGAGCTTCATCGCTTGTCCGTGTTGATCCCGACCTTGGCGATGCCGATCTTGCGCACCTCGTCGAGCACGACGACGAGGTACTTGAAAGCCGCACTCGCGTCGCTGTTGATGATCACCTTCGGGTCCTTGCTGCCGGCCTTGAGCGTCTGCAGCCGCAGCGGCAGCTGCGCCAGCGTGATCTTCTCCTTGTTGTAGAAGACCTCGCCCTTGTCGTTGACGCTCAGCGTCACGGTCTTGTCGAGCTCCGACTGGTCGCCGAGCGAGGCGGCCGTGCTGGCGCTGGGCAGTGCGACCTGGACGCCCTGGTTCTTGGTCATCGAGAGCGAGACCATGATGAAGGTCGCGAGCAGGAAGAAGATGATGTCGATCAGCGGGATGATCTCGATCCGCGCCCGCTTGCGACCGCCTGAGGAGGAACCGTGCACGTCATGCCTCCATGGCCAGGGCGGGTTCGGGCGCCAGCTGCCGAGTCTGTCGCGGCTCGGGATGCAGCACGACGTCCCTCACCTCCTGCCTGCGCACGACCAGCTCGAGCTGCTTGGCGGCCTGCTCGAGCTCGTGGCTGGCCTCGTCGAGCTTCGAGTTGAGCATGTTGAACGGGATCAAGGCCGTGATCGCGATCCCCAGACCGAAGGCGGTGGCGATCAGCGCCTCGGCGATGCCGCCCGTGATCGCACCGGGCGCGGAGAGGTCCCCGCCGATCACCTTGAACGAGCCCATCATGCCCGTCACCGTGCCCAGCAGGCCCAAGAGCGGCGCGAGCGTGATCACCGTGTCGAGGATCGGGATCCCGCGCTTGAAGCGTTTGAGCTCCTGCGACTGTGCGTAGAGCAGCGCGTTGGGCAGCGAGTGCTCCTTGTGCTCGAGCGCGTAGCCCAGCGCGCGCACGACGTAGAACTTCGAACGCTTGCTGGTCGCGATCGCGGCCGCCGTGTCGCCGCTCTCCACGCTCGCGAAGAGCTTGTCCATCGCCGCGGCATCGCGCTTGCGGCGCTCGTTGGCGAGGAAGAACAAGCGCTCGATCACCGTGCCCAGCGCCAGGACCGAGGCGAAGAGGAGCGGCCACATGATCGGCCCGCCCTTCTCGAAGATGTAGTAGAGGTTGGTGCGCTGCACGAGCGCCTTGAGCGCGCCGCCGCGCGAGGGATCGAGCGGCAGGAGCCCGGTTCCGGTCTCGACCAGCGCCGCGAGTCCGAGCTGCAGCGCGCCCTCCAGCGGGCGGATCAGCGGCTTGGCGGAGCCGGCCTGCGGAACGACGAGGCCGGCCGCGCCGTCCGGGGCGCGGAAGATCGCCACCGGACCGACGATCGCGAACGTGCCGTCGATCACGCTGCCCTGCAAGTCCACGCCGGTCCCGGGAAAACGCAGGCCCGCGAGGCAATCGAAGAGGCGTTGCAGCGTGACGGACGCGAGCGCCGTCTGGCGCACGAACTTGTCCGCGGCCGAGAGCGCCTTGTTCTCCTCGGCCTGCTTGGCAGAGTCGATGATCGGACCGTAGCGCTGGAGTTCGCCCACGCTCATCTTGGACTCGAAGGTGCGCGCGTACTCGTCGAGCAGGTGGCCTACGTAGTCGAGCTCGTCCTGCCGCGCCTTGATCCCGGTCTTGATGTTGGCGAGCGCGAGCGTGCCCGAATCGACCTCGCGCGCGACCAGATCGTGGTCGCGGCGGCGCTTCTGCACCTGCTCCTCGAGCGCGGTCAGGTCCTGCGCCAGCGGCAGCTTCTCCTGCGCGATCTCGTCGCGCAGGCGGTTGAGCTCCTCGATGCTCTGCGCCAGGCGCTTCCCTGCGGATTGCGAGAGCTGGCTGATCGTCTCGTTGGCCGCGGGAGTCTGCGCGCGTGCGCCGGCAGCCAGGCAGGCGATGAAGAAGAAGTTCGGGAGTGCGTTCATGGGAGCTTCACCGGGAGCGGGACGAAGGCGGGAGTGTGCGTTCCCTGCAGGATGTCGAAGGCCCTCGAGACGTCGTCGGAGATGAGCTTCGAGGGTTCCCACTTCCAGCCGGATGCCGACGGCTGGCCGATGCCGGCCTCGCCGTTCGCGTTGACGTAGTAGGCCGACGTCAGGCCCACGTAGATCGCCTTGACCTCCGAAGGCTTGCCGTCGGAGAGCGTGCGCACTTCGAAATCGACCGTGATGTCGGCGCTGGCCTTGGTGACCTCGGTCAGGATCCCGAGCACGTTCTGGAAGCGCTCGGCGACCGAGACGCGCGCCTTCCCGGCCTCGTCGGCGGGCATGCGCTCGTACAGCGGCTGGATCTTCTGCTGCACCGGTGACGGCAGGCAGGGATGCAACCGCCGCAGCTCGTTCTCCATGGCTTCGACCGCCTCGGCCAGCTGGGCCGTGAGCGCATCGAGCTTCGCGCTCTCCGCGAGCAGCTCGTCGCGCTTCTGTTCCGTGTCGGCGATCCGGCCTTGCGCCTCGCGGATGCTCTGGTCGAGCGACGAGGCTTCCCTGCGCGCGAGCTCCAGCCGGCTGTTCAGGATCTCCTTGCCCTGCTGCCAGTCGTTACGCTCCTTCGAGATGATCTGCTGCGTCTCGATCCACTTGCTCATCGACAGGCGCGACGCTTCCAGCGTCGGCTCGTCGAAGGCGAGCAGCCCGATGGCGCAGGTGAGCGCGGCGATCGAGATCAGTTCGGGAGGTTGGCTCATGGGGTCATCGATCCTCAGAAGGTCATGGTCAGGGCGAGCGAGTACTCGATGCCCCTCGTGTACGAGGTCTTGGTCACGTCGTCGCCGATGTAGGGCGAGCGGTAGACCTCCTCGATCCTGGGGTTGGTCAGGTTCTTGGCCTGCAGCGTCAACTTGAGTCGCTTCCCGAGCGAGTGCGAGAGCGTCAGGTTCAGCGTGTCGTACTCCTTGGCGTACAGGCTCGGCACGAAGTTGCCCAGCGACTCGCCCGCACCGGCGACGAGCGTGTCGCCCTGCACGGTGTAGAACAGCGCGACCTGCGTGCCGGCGCCGGGGAAGTCGTAGGTCAGGAAGAGGTTGTAGAGGTGCTCCGGCGCGTTGGTCATGTCGCGCGTCGTCATCGGCGCCTCGATCCCGGGCGCCGCGAAGGCCAGGGCCTCGTCGTCGGGCAGCGTCACCTCGGAGTCGATGAAGGTCGCGTTCGCGCCGGCGGAGAACCCGTGCAGCTCGCGCCAGAGATGCTCGAGGTCCTGGCGCAGCTCGAACTCGTAGCCGGTCATCTCGCCCTTGGGGTAGTTGATCGGCGTCGTGTAGGAGAAGCCCGCGAGCCGCTGCACGTACTCGATCGGATCCGCGATGTCCTTGTGGAACCACGAGGCCGAGCACAGCGCGCCTTCGTAGGGCACGTAGTCGGCGCGCAGGTCGTAGTTGTCGAGCGCGCTCATCTTCAAGTCGGGATTGCCGATGAAGACCGGGCCGCCGAGGAACTCCTGCTGCATGATCGGCGTCAGCTCCTTGAAGGTCTGGTGCGCGACCGTTTGCCCGTAGGAGGCGCGCAGCGTGACCTGCTCCGAAGGCGCGAAGGTCAGCCCGATCGACGGCAACACGTCCTGCTGTTCGAAGCTCACGTCGGCGTCGCCGGGGTTGAGCTTCACGGGGGCGCTGGCTCCGGGCGGGAACCAGGTCGCGTCGACCTCGGGGTCGTTGACGATGCTGATCGACGTCGTCTCGACCCGCGCGCCGAAATTCACGCTCCAGGCCTCGGAGAGCGGCAGGTCGACCATGCCGTAGCCGGCCGTGATGTCCTGCTTGCCCTCGTAGTCGACGTCCGCGGTCGAGGCATGGATCGGGTGGTCCTCCTCGGGCGGAGGGAAGTGCGCGCTCCAGGGGTCGCCCCAGCCGCTCTGGAAGATGCTGTTCGGATCCCCGGAGTTGCTGTAGCTCTCCTGCTCGAAGTTGCGGGTGAGCCGGTCGCCGAAGAAGCCCAGCTTCAGATAGCCGTCCTCTTCGCCCCCCCAGGGCTCCATGGCGAACTTCAGGCTCAGCGCGAGCTGGTCGCTCTCTTCGCCGATCTCCTTCCAGCTGCGCTGCACGTTGCCGAGGTTGAAGTTCTCCGCCGGCTTGTAGGGTGCCCAGGTGCCCGGGATGGTGCTGGGCGGCACGAAGGGCGGGAAACCGGGGTTGTAGGAGCGCGCGAACCATTCCGCGCCGAACTGGCGCTTGTCCGGTTCGCTCATCTCGGCCGTGCTGTGCGCGAGCGTCCAGTCGAGCACCGGCTCGCTGAGTTGCAGCGCGCTCCCGAGCCCGAAGGAGCCCCAGTGCAGCGCATGCTGCCCGGTCAACTGCAGCGTGCCCGTCGTGCGCTCGATGAAATCGAGCGTTTCGAGCCGCAGGTAGGGCGCGGCGAAGCGGTCGTTGGGCGTGTTGCCCGGACCGGTCGGGTCGTTGCGGTTGTAGCCGGGGAAGTAGTACTCCTTGCCGCGCGTGTCGATCGCCAGCGTGGCGGTGTCGGACGAGTTGCGCGAGACGAGGCCCGTCAGCATCAGCGAACCGCCTTCGCCCTGCCAGCCCACCGTCCCGAAGCCTCCCACGCGCAGCGTCTGCCTGGCTTGCTCCACGTCGTAGAGGGCGGTCTTGAACTCGCCGCTGTCGGGCGTGCCCTGGCTCGTCTGCGGCGTCATCGGATCGCCCGGGTGCGTCACCCAGTACGAGTCGTTCGATCCGTCGGGGCTGTACGAGCTGTCGCGCTCGTAGAACATGCTGGCGAAACCGCCGAACTTCCTGCCGCCGCCGATGTCGCGCATCCCGCCGGCGGAGACCGACAGCTTGTAGCTCGTGGGTGCAGAGCCGTCGGAGGTCCCTACTGCGCCGTCCCAGCTCTGGCCGAGCTTGGATACCTGCGGGTCGCGCGCCCCGCTGTCGCGCCCGAGCCAGTCGAAGCCCCCGCCCCGGTAGGTCAGGAAGCTGCTCCCGTAGACCTGCGTGTTGTAGAGGTACTGCGCCTTGAACTGGAACATGCCCTCGTCGGGCACGCCCTTCGTCCGCAGGTTGACTGCGCCGCCGGAGGCGTCGCCCTGCTGGTCGGGGGTGAAGGTCTTGCTGACCTGGATGCTCTCGATCACCGCGGCGGGGAACTGGTCGAGCTCGACCGCGCGCTTGTTCTCGTCGGCGCTGGGCAGCCGCACGCCGTTGAGCTGCGAGCTGACGTAGCGATCCGGCAAGCCGCGGATCACGGCGTACTTCCCGCCCTGGATGGAGGCTCCGGGCACGAGGCGCAGCGCGGCGGCCGCATCGCCGGCGCCCGCGCGGCTCATCAGCTCCGAGCCGATCGAGTCGAGCAGCGCGGCGCTCTCGAAGCGCAGCTTGAACAGCGAGAGCTCCGAGCCGGCACCGAACTGCAGCATGTCCTGGACGACGAACTCGTCGAGGTCCGTGAACTCGCCCGTCAGGGCCACGTTGACCTCGGTCAATTGGCCCGCGACGACCAGCACGCCCGACTTGACCTGCTTCTGGTAGCCGTCCTTGGTGAAGACGAGCGTGTAGGTCCCGGGCCGGACGTCGGCCAGCACGTAGTTCCCCTGCTCGGTCGTGAGCGCCTTCTGACCCGACTCCAGCGCCAGCACCTGGGCGGACGCGAGCGGGACGCCGAAATCCTCGTCGGTGACGACGCCGCGGATCGAGCCCACGGGCTGCTGGGCGGGGTTGGCCACGCTAGTGTGCAGCATGGCTCCGATCAGGATCGAACATAGCGGACTCCAGCCGAGCACGATTGGTCCAGTGAGCGGTCGGGGGGTCTGGGCTCTCTCGGTTGGGCGCGCACGGTAAAGACGATTTGTTGGCGTCTCGTGAACTCCAGTCGCGTCCGGCATGAAGGCCGTTGACGGCAGAGAAGGTGCACCTGACGATCACGTGCACGATGCCCAGCTTCACGAGCCCGATCCTCCTCCACTTCGTCGCCGCGTCGCTCGCCATCCAGGAGCCCAAGCTCGACTCGGGCACGCCCGAACCGCCGGAGCAGGCCTGCTACGACGTCCTGCATTACGACCTCGCGCTCCAGGTCGACCCCGAGAAGCACACGATCGCCGGCACGCTGGGCATGCGCGCGCGCGTGCTGAAGGAATCGAAGTCGATCCTGCTCGACCTCGACGACCGTCTCGAGGTCAGCGCCGTCACGCGCGGCAAGGACGCGCTGTCCTTCAAGCGCGAGCCCGGGCGCATCCGCATCCAGGGCCTGGCCGAGCTCGCGAAGCCGGGCGAGGCCTTCGAAGTGCTCGTGGCCTACTCCGGCGTTCCGCGCGAGGCGCGCAGGCCGCCCTGGGACGGCGGCTTCACCTGGAGTAAGACCAAGTCCGGCGCGCACTGGATCGCGACGAGCTGCCAGGGCGAGGGCGCGGACCTGTGGTGGCCGTGCAAGGACCAGCCCGGCGACGAGCCGGACACGATGGACCTGCGCATCAGCGTCCCCGAGCCGCTGGTGTGTGCGAGCAACGGGCGGCTCGTCGACGTGCAGCCAGCGGTCAAGGGCTGGCAGACGTACCACTGGCACGTCAGCACGCCGATCAACAACTACTCGGTCGCGCTCAACATCGCGCCCTACGCGAAGATCGAGGGCGAGATGACGAGCTCCGCCGGCGAGCGCCTCCCGCTCGTCTACTACGTGCTGCCCGAGAACCTGGAGAAGGGCAAGGAGCTCTTCAAGGAGATCAGCCTCGACTTGGCCTTCTTCGAGAGCACCTGCGGGCCGTATCCCTTCCGCATCGACAAGTACGGCGTGGTCGAGACGCCGCACCTGGGCATGGAGCACCAGTCGATCACCGCCTACGGCAACAACTACAGCGGCAATCCCTGGGGGGCGGAGCAGGGCTTCGACTTCCTGCTGCACCACGAGATGGCGCACGAGTGGTGGGGACTCCTGGTCACGGCCAAGAACTGGAACGACTTCTGGATCCACGAGGGCATCGGCACGTACACGCAGGCGCTCTACGCCGAGCGGCTCAAGGGACCGGAGGCCTACCGCCAGGTCATGAGCGAGCAGCGCCGCGGCATCGCCAATACCGGCGCCGTGGCGCCGCGCGAGCCGCACTCGGCCGGCGAGATGTACTCGACGCGCACGTGGAAGGAATCTCCCGGCGGCGACATCTACAACAAGGGCTCGTGGATCATGCACTCGCTGCGCTGGGTGCTGGGCGACGAGGCCTTCTTCAAGGTGCTGCGGCGCTTCGCCTACCCCGATCCGGCGATGGAAAAGGTCACCGACGGACGCCAATGCCGCTTCGCGACCACCGACGAGCTGCTCGCGATCGCGGAGAAGGAGAGCGGCCGGAAGCTGGGCTGGTTCTGGGAGCTCTACCTGCGCCAGCCGAAGCTGCCGAAGCTCACGGGCGAGCGCGTCGGCGACTCCCTGCACCTCGCCTGGGAGACGCCGGACAAGCTGCCCTTCCCGATGCCGGTCGAGGTCAAGATCGGCGACAAGACGCAGCGTGTCGAGATGAAGGACAACCAGGCCGTCGTGCCGCTCGCGGGTGCGAAGGAGTTCGTCCTCGATCCCGACGCGCGCATCCTGCGCGAGCGCGAACGCCAACCGGCCGCTGCGCGCGAAAAGAAGGACAAGTAGGCGCCGGGATGCCGCTGAACGGAGGCTACGTCTACCGCGACGAGGTCCAGCGCTCCGACGCGGGCACGCAGGTGCTCGCCTACCACGTCGAGCGCTTCCAGCACTCCTCGAGCGCGACCTGGCGCCGGGCGATCGAGTCGGGCCAGGTGCGCGTCAACGGTCGCATCGCGGCCTGCGAGCAGCTCCTCGGCGCGGGAGACCAGCTCGAGTTCCACCGGCCGCCTTGGGTGGAGCCCGAATCGCCGCTCGATTTCCGTGTCGTGCACGAGGACCAGGACGTGCTTGTGGTCGACAAGCCGGCTGGGCTGCAGGTCCTGCCCGCGGGATCGCTGCTCGAGAACACTTTGCTGCGACTCGTGCGCGCGAGCGCGCCCGCGCGCGCCCTGAGCGCGCCGGTGCACCGCCTCGGCCGCGGGACCTCGGGCCTGGTGCTCTTCGGCCAGCACGCGTCCGCGCGCGCCTACCTCTCGGCCCAGTTCGTCGACTTCCGCGCGACCAAGACCTACCTCGCGCTCGCACGCGGGACCGAGCTGCCGATCTCCTGCATCGCGCGCCATCCGATCGGGACGCGTTCGCACGGACCGCTCGAGATCGCCTGCGTGGTGCCCGGCGGCCGGCCGTCGATCACGCGGCTGCGCGTGCTCGCACGCGACCCTGCGGCCGATCGTTCGCTGGTCGCGGCGCAGCCTGTCACCGGCAGGCCGGACCAGATCCGCATCCACCTGGCTGCCTGCGGTGCGCCGCTCGTCGGCGATCCGCTCTTCGGCGTCGGCGGAGTGCCGATCAGCAGCTCCGTCCGCCCGGGAGACGGCGGCTACTTCCTGCACGCCGCCGCGCTCTCGGTGCTGCACCCCGCGACGGGGCGCCTGCTCAAGCTGCGCTCGCTGCCGAGCTGGCTCTAGCGGCCGCGCTCAGGCGGCGCGCCGCAGACGTGACTGGTCGACGTTGCGCGCGCGGTTCTGCACGGTGCGCAGTTCGCGAAGCTCGCGTTGGATCGGCCAGGGCATGAACGCGATGTAGAGAAAGATGACCAGGTTCAGGACCGGCACGAGCAGCAGCAGGCCGAAGAGCGAGTTGTAGCCCGCCTTCGAGCACAGGCGCATGGTTGCGAGGACGAAGATGAGCGCCGTGACGCCGGCCACGCCCTGCCAGAGCGGGTCGTGCATCGCGACTTTGGCGGTCTGCTTCAGCGATTCGAGGATCTTGGCCTGGTCCATGCTGTTCTCTCCTGGGGGCGTTTCCATCGGCGGCCGGGGTCCCGGCTCTTGAAACGAACTCCTGGAGTGATGGAATTTCCACCCCTCCCCTTCAGCTGAGGAAGAGCGAGAGCACGAGCAGCGCACCCAGCAGCGCGGCTTCGATGCCGCTGATCACCAGCGCCGCCAGCGCATAGGGGCGGCCGAGGCCGCGGGCGAAGGCGTAGATCGAGACGCCGAGAGCCAGGGGTGTGCCTGCGAAGATCACGCTCGGACCGAGCGGCGTGAGCGGGTGCCCTCAGCAGAAGGCCATCGAGAGGCCCACGCCTGCGGGGGGAATCAGCGTCAGCCCCAGAGCCAGCTTTCCGAGCAGCATATGCACCTCCAGAAGACCTCGACGTCCTGACCCTCCACACCTCGGCCTGGACAGCCTTCTACAAGTGTGGTAGGTTGGACCCCGTGAAGCGCGAACCCGCCCAGCCTAGCGACGCCGAGTGGAAGGTGCTGAACGCTCTTTGGCGCGGTCATCCGGCCAGCGCGCGCGACCTGCTCAATCGCCTGCGCGAGGAGGGCTGGGCCTACACCACGCTCAAGACGATGCTCAGCCGCATGCAGGAGAAGGGCCTCGTGCGCACGCGAATGCGCGGCCAGACCAGCTGGTACGAACCCGCGCTCGAGCAGCGCACAGCGCAGCGCAGCGCCGTGCAGAAGCTGGTCGCGCGCGTCTTCGAGGGCGCCGCCGGTCCGCTGCTCGCGCACCTGGCCGAGGATGCGCGCATGAGTGCCGCCGAACGCAAGCAGCTCGAGGGATGGATCGCAGCCGTCGAGCGCAAGGAGCAGAAGCGTGGACGGAGCTAGCTGGATCGAGGGTGCGTGGTCCTGGGCCGCGGGCTCGACGCTGCAGGCGACGCTGCTCTTGTGCCTGGCCTGGGTCGCGGACCGCATGCTCGTGCGGCGCGTGTGGCCGCAGATCCTGCTGCTCTTCTGGCTGCTCGCACTGCTGCGCTTCTTCCTGCCGCCCGAACTCGTCTCGCCGCTGAGCGTGACGCGCGCGCTCGGCGCGCCCACGCTCGCGGCGGCGAGCTCTGCGCCTGCGACCGGCACGCTGCAGCTCGTCTTCGCGCTCTGGATCGCGGGCGCGGCGACGCTCGTCGCGCTGCGCTTCGTCCGGCGTACCCAGCTGCGCAAGCGCATCCGGCTCGTCGACAGCGCCGGGGCCTGGCGCGCCGCGCTGGGGAAGCGCTGCGTGCGCCTGGGGACGCTGCCCGGGCTCGCGACACCGGCGGTCTTCGGCCTGCGGCGGCCGATCCTGCTCCTGCCGCGCGAGTGGTTCGAGCGCAGTCCGACGCTGCGCGACCGGCACGCGCTGCTGCACGAGCTCGCGCACCTCGAACGCGGCGACCTCTGGCTCGACGAGCTGTGCGCGGGCGCGCGCGCGCTGCTGTGGTTCCACCCGCTCGCCTGGCTGGCGGTCCGGCGCATCCACGCGCTGGGCGAGCTGACTTGCGACGAGGCGGTGGCACGCTCCCTGGGCGGCGAGGGCCCCCGGCTATCGCGACTCGCTCGTGCTCGCCGCGCGTCCGTTGCTCGCGCGGCCCGCGCCCGGCGGACTGCGCGCGTTCCTCGGACATCCGAACGCGATGGTCGTGCGCATCGAGCGTCTCGAGCGCCCGCTGCGGCACTCGCGCAGCCTGGTCCACGGCGTGAACGCCGTCCTGTGCTTCGTGCTCGCCGCCTGCGTGCTGCCCATGGCGCCGCAGTCGGCCGCCCTGCGCGCCCAGGCGCGCGCGGTCTTCGCCGCCGAGCGCGACGGCGCGCTGCAGAGCTGTTTTTCGGTCCACGCCGCGGCGCTGGTGCTCGCGGCGGATCCCGCCCCTGGCCAAGAAGAGCATTGACCCATGCAACTCCTCCCTCTCGCCGCCCTCTCCCTGCTCGCATTCGGCGCCGGCGCATTCTGGACGCAGGACGCCAAGTCGACGCGCTTCACCCACCCGCTGCCGAAGGACCCCGACGGCGGGATGGGGCGCTGGATGGAGACCACCAAGCCGAGCGCCGCGCACGCGCGCCTGAAGGAGATGCTCGGCAAGTACGACGTGACGTCGCGCCTGTGGATGGACCAGAGCAAGCCGCCGATGGAGTCGAAGGGCACCTCCGAGGTCAGCTGGCTGGTCGAGGGCAAGTGGCTGCTCTCGAAGACCGACACGGAGATGATGGGCATCAAGATCAGCGCCACGTCGATCCTGGGCTACGACAACTTCAAGGAGCGCTATGTCTGGTGCGCGGTCGACAGCTTTCAGACGACGCTCAACACGGCCTCGGGGCACTTCGACCAGAGCGGCGACAACCTGATCCTGTGGGGCACGATCGACGAGCCGATGACCCCGGAGCAGGACAAGTTCGTGCGCTACATCTTCCGCGGCTTCGGGCAGGACAAGTGCACCATGGAAGTGCACGACATGATGATCGGCGAGACGAAGACGAAGGTCGTCGAGTACGAGTTCGCGCGCAAGAAGTAGCCGCGCTCAGGGCAGACGCTTGTGCGAGCCGTCGCAGAACGGCTTGGTCGACGAGTGCTTGCAGCCGCACCAGGCGACCGTCTTCGCTTCCTTGATCTCCCCGGCCACGGGCGTGAAGCCGCCCGGCACGCGCTTGTGCGAGCCGTCGCAGAAGGGCTGCGTCTTCGAATGGCCGCAGGCGCACCACCATTTCGTGCCGGGAGTCTCGGCGAGGACGTAGGGAACCTTCTGGGCGATGTTCGGGTCGGACATGGCGCCGGGAGTCTAGCAGGCCGGAACCGAGGGGCGGCCGGATCCGTCTCATCCAGTGCGGGGCAGCGCCCGTACCGTCGCCCAGCCCGCTGGCATGGCAGAAGTCGTATCAGGGCCTCCGCTTCCGGAATCGCAAAGCGCGGCAATACGCTTAACTTCTCCCCCAGAAACGCTGCACGACGCTAGCATGTTGAACTCGGGATACTGCATCCCCCGAGCCAGCCTGAGTCCCGCACTCAGGACCGAATCCCACCTTCCGCACCCACGGGAATACTCATGACGACACGCGCACTCCTCCCCATTCTCGCCCTGGCTACTTCGTTCGCTTCGGGCGCTACGGCCGCGACCACCAACACGAACGGCGGCGGCGGCCAAGCGGTCCCGCTCGAGGTAGCCCTGACTCGCTGGCAGGCGGACCAGGGCGAGGCCTGGCAGGTGGTCAAGGACTCGCAGACGGGCCAGGTGCAGATGCTCTTCGGCGGGAGCGCGCGCGCCGCGTTCGTTCCGCGCCAGGATGAGGAGTTCATCACGCTCGCGCGCCGCGCTTTGGCGGACACGCGCGATCTCTTCAACCTCGATGCGGCGACGCTCGGGGAGGCGACCGTCCAATTCCTGCCGCTCGGACAGATCGGCTCCAGCGACAAGTTCACGGTCAAGCTGAAGCAGTCGGTCGCGGGCGTGCGCGTCGTGGGCGGCTTCGTGAACGTGCTCTTCGACGCGCAGGGACGGCTGCTCTCGGTGCAATCGACCGCGCTGCCGCAGCTGGCGGGCTTCGCCACGAAGCCGACCATCACGGCCCGCGGCGCGGACCTGCGCGCGCGCGCGCAATTCAGCGAGGACGAGCGCCTGAGCGCCACGCGCGCCAGCCCGCCCGAGCTCGTGATCGATCCCACGCTCGACGGCTCGAGCCGCAGAGGCCGCCTGGCCTGGCAGATCGACGTGCGCTGGGAGGGTGCCGACAACGTCCCGGTCGGATTCATCTACTGGATCGATGCTCTCGACGGCCACGTCCTGCGCCGCGTTCGCAGCGTGCACGAGTTCGACGTCACGGGAACGGTCAGCAGCATGGCCTCGCCCGGCCTCCTGCCCGACACCGGCGCGAACCCCGAGACCTCGCAGATCATGCGCTACGCGCGCGTCACGAGCGCAGCGGGCACGGTCTACACGGACGCCAGCGGCAATTTCACCTACCCCGGCGTCAACTCGCCGCTTTCGTGCACCTTCACCTACGTCGGGACGTTCAACAACGTCTTCAACGACGCGGGCGCCGAGTACTCGCTGGTCGCGGCGCTGCCGGCGAACGTGCCCAACTCCGTGACGCTCAACCCAGGCTCGACCGCCGAAGTCACCTCGCAGGCGAATGTGTTCATCGGCGTCAACCGCCTGCGTGACTGGATCCGCTCCATCAACCCCGCGGATGCTCACGCCGACTTCGTGACCACGGCCAACGTGAACATCGCGAGCACCTGCAATGCCTACTACGACGGCTCGTCGATCAACTTCTTCGCCGCGGGCGGGAGCTGCCCGAACACGGCGTTTTCGACCGTGATCGCCCACGAGACCGGCCACTGGCTCAACGACCTCTACGGCACGTTCAACGGCCCCGACGGGATGGGCGAGGGCAACGCCGACATCTTCGCGATCTACTCCTACGACAACCCGGTCAACGGCCAGAACTTTTGCGGTACGGGCTGCTTCGTCCGCACCGGCCTCAACACGCGGCAGTACTGCGGCGACGGCAACCCCGGCTGCTACGGCGAGGTGCACGCCGACGGCGAGGTGTGGATGGGCGCGGCCTGGAAGATCCGCTCGCGCCTGAACATCTCGAACGGCAACTCGGCCGGCGACCTGATCGCCAATACGCTCTTCCTGGCCTGGATGAACGGCTACAACCAGACGCAGATCGACTCCATCATCGAGACGCAGTGGCTCACGCTCGACGACAACGACGGCAACATCAACAACGGGACGCCGCACTACACCGACATCAACAACGGCTTCCTCGAACAGGGCTTCCCGGGCTTCACGCCGCCCACGGTCTCGATCATCAACGTCACGGAAGTGCCCGATGCGACATACGGGACCGGCCCCTTCACGGTCTCGGCCACGATCGACGCGATCTCCAATCCCCCGCTCACCTCGGCCACGCTGTTCTACCGCCGCAACGGTGCCGCGTTCACGTCCGTGGCGATGACGAACGGCGGCGGCAGCCTCTACTCGGCCTCGATCCCCGGGCAGGATGCCGGAGCGCGCATCGACTACTACGTCAACGCCACGGACAGCGGCGCTCACTCGGTCAACTTCCCCACCGCGGCGCCGGGCACGACGCTCTCGTTCGCGATCGGCACGCTGATCACGGGGGCATACTCGGACAACTTCGAGACCGTGGGCGACAACGGCTGGACGCACGCCTCTGTGGGTGACACGAGCAATCCCGAGGACGACTGGGCGCGCGGAACCCCGGTCGGTCGGAGCGGCACGTCTTTCGGCCAACCCTGGACGGATCCTGCGGCAGCCGCGAGCGGGACGAGGTGCTGGACGAACGACCTCGGCATCGCGGGTTCGTCCCCGCTGGGTGCCTACGGCGCGAACGTGCACAACTACCTGCGCTCGCCGGTGATCAACCTGACCGGCAAGTGGGGCACGCGCTTGCGCTTCAAGCGCTGGCTCACGGTCGAGGAGAGCATCTACGACGACGCGCGCATCCTCGTGAACGGCGTAGAGGTGTACAAAAACCAGTTCATCGGCCACACGGTCGACACGTCCTGGACGACGCAAGAGGTCGAGCTCGGCACCCCGGCGGACAACAATGCCAACGTGCAGATCGAGTTCCGGCTCAAGACGGATGGCGGACTGGAGCTCGGCGGCTGGGCGATCGACGACGTCGAGGTCCTCTACCGCGTCGAGAATCCGGAGATGTACTGCTTCGGCGACGGGACCGGTCCCGTCCCCTGCCCCTGCAGCAACTCGGGCTCCCCCGGCCGCGGCTGCGCCAACTCGGTGAACCCTGCGGGCGCGCAGCTCTCGGGCACGGGCACGACGAGCCCCGACACGCTCGTCTTGACGAGCGCGGGCGAGCTCCCGAATGCCTACAGCATCATGCTGCAGGCCCAGGTGGACTTCGCCACCCCGGCGGTCTTCGGGGACGGACTGCGCTGCGTCGGGAGCGTCTTCAAGCGCCTCTACTCGGTCAATGCGGTCTTCGGTGTGGCCACGTTCCCGCCCGTCGGCGGGCCTTCGATCTCGGCGCAGTCGGCCTTGAAGGGCGATGTGATCGCCCCCGGTTCGTCGCGCAACTACCAGGTGTACTACCGCGATCCGAACGCCGTGTACTGCCCGGTGCCGACCGGCAG
>Ga0315912_10001126_pt1 | contig 35501 bp, 28 predicted proteins | sample VfabasoilMG_FD_204469 | JGI IMG/M metagenome (GOLD analysis project Ga0315912, IMG submission 204469) | Garden soil microbial communities collected in Santa Monica, California, United States - V. faba soil | ecosystem: Environmental > Terrestrial > Soil > Garden | place: USA: California... | reverse complement strand
GCCGGCGACGAAGCGCTCCACGAGCACCGAATCGTCGTAAAGCAGCGCCATGTCCACCGCCTGCTCGAGCTCCGCTTTGCTGTCGACCTTGGTCACCCCGATGCTCGAGCCTTCACGCCGGGGCTTGACCACGACCGGGAAGCCGAACGAGCCATGCAGCTCGGAGAGCACCGCGCGCTCGTCCCTGTGCACCAGGTAGTAGGGGGGAGTCGGCACGTTGTGCAGTCGGAAGAGCTCCTTGCTCTTCAGCTTGTCCATGGCCAGGGCGCTGGTGAGGACCCCACTGCCAGTGTACGGAATGCCGAGCATTTCCAGCACCCCCTGCACGCAGCCGTCCTCGCCCTGTTTGCCATGGAGCGCCAAGAACGCCACGTCGATCTCCGCGTCCGCCAAGGCGTCGAGCGCCTCCATGCCGTCCCGGAGGTCGATGCGCACGACCTCGTGACCCCGGTCTTCCAGGGCCGCTGCGACGGCCTCGCCCGAGCGTAGAGAGACCTCGCGTTCGCTGGAAACCCCGCCCATCAACACACCCACGCGCACTGCTTCCACTGATAGCTCCTTGGCTCTGGCGGCACGGCCGCTACCCGGATATCGCTACCAGCTCGTTTCGGAAGTACCCAAATAAGTTGCAATCGGACCCCCCTCCGGTCTGCTTGCTCGGAGAAGGCTGGCTCGGAGGAGGCCCCCCACCCGGCTCGAACGGTCGAAGCCTGCCGGCGAAGTCAGCCGACTAGGCCTGCCGACTGGGCCTGCCGACTGGGCCTGCCGATCGGGCCCAGCGTCAGCTCGCGGCCTCGGCCCGAACGATCACGCAGGTGATGTTGTCTTTGCCACCGCGGTCGTTGGCAAGCTGGATGAGAGCCTCGACCGCTTCGTCGCCCGGCAGCTCCATCAGCGGCGGGAGCTCCTGGCTCTTCAAGTAGCCGTGGAGGCCGTCGCTGCAGAGCAAGAAGGTGTCACCAGGTTCGACCGTGGCGCGCAAGATATCGACCTGCACGTAGTCGTGGTTGCCGACAGCGCGCGTGATGACGTTGCGCTGCTTGGAGGTGCGCGCCTCCTCCGGTGTGATGATGCCCTGCTGGATCTGCCAGTTGACCAGCGTGTGGTCCTCGGTCAGCTGCTCGGCCCTGCCTTCGCGCACCCGGTAGATGCGACTGTCGCCCACCTGGGCCAAGAGCACTTCGTCGTCGACTCGGAGCATGGCGGACAAGGTGGTCCCCATGCCGCTCTTGGTGCGATCGAGCTCGGCCAAGCCGAACACCATGTACGTGGCACCCTGGACCGCGGATTCGAGCACGCGCTCGTGGTTCACCGTGCGCAATGCCCCCTTCGGGACTGCCTGGCGGGATCCGTTCAGGCCCTGACGCACCATGCCGTGCACGGTTTCCACCGCCTGCTGGCTGGCAATCTCACCCGCCGCCTGGCCCCCCATGCCGTCAGCCACCACCCAGAGCCCGAGCTCGTCGTCGACCAAGCAGGCATCCTCGTTGTTTTTGCGCCGTCGCCCCACATCGGTGCCAAAGTTCGATCGGAGCACGACTTTCGAGGTCATGAGCTAACTTCAATTACAGCTGCTCTCCCGCGCCTCGGCAAGGAGAACCCGCGGTAATCCGGGACGGCCCGCCCTTGCGGCGCCCGGGACACGGAAATAGGCTTCGATGGGAGCTCGTCAGGGTGCCGGAAAAGTTCTCCAGCTTCGAAGTCCGAGCGGGCTCGCTCACCCGCCTCCTCAGCAAGGTGCGTGAGCACGCAAGGGAGCATCGGGGACGGCTTGGTTTCCTCACCTTGACCACCGAGGCGGCAGACGCCGCCCGCACGATCGCTAGTGCGCTTGCTGCCGCGGGTGGGACATGGATCGTCACGGTAGCCCCAGGTGTGCTTTCTGAGCGAGGCGAGATCGAAGGCGCCCCCGCGGCGGTGGGTTTGGTGCTGCCGGGTGTGCAGGCCACACCTGTGCTGGAGACGGCCGGGCTCTCCCAATTCGGCCAGGACGTGGCACGGGAGATCAAGGGCGGCCGCGGCGCCCTGTTGCTCTGCCCCGCGGACGGCCAGACGCAGAGCTGGGTGTCGAGTCTGCGGGGTCAGCTCGGTGCCGGTGAGGGTCGCGTCATCGGCGCTGGCACACCTCCGGGCCACGATCACTACCTCGTTCACGAGGGCCACGTCCGCTCGGCGCGCTCGCTCGCGGTGGCGCTCGACCGCAGCTGGCTGCCGCACGTCACGTCCTCGGCCGGCTGCCGCCTGCTGTCTCCGCTCTTGGCCGTCACCAAGACGCGAGGCCGAACGGTGCTGGAATTCGAAGGCATCCCCGCGCTGGCCGCGCTCAGCCAATGCGCGGGCAACCTGGAAGACGCGCCCCTGATCCTGCTGGCGCTGGCGGTCGGCGACGAGCCGCTCTCGGCCGACGGCAGAAAGCTCGCGCTCTGGCCCATCGTAGGAGTCGATCCGGGACGCGGCGGCATCGACATCGCCGACGAGGTACCCGTCGGTACCCGCATCGCTTTCGCCGTGCGCGATGGGCACGCGGCGCGCACCGACTTGGATGCCCACCTGCGCACCCTGCGCCAGAGCTGCCGCGGCGGCGCGCCAGCCTTCGGCATCTACGTCAGCGGCTCCGGTCGGGGGCGACGCCTCTACGACACCGACGACGTCGACGTGCGCCTGATCCGCGCGCAGTTTCCCGACATGCCACTGATCGGCTTCCAGTCGGTGTTCGAGATCTCCGCTATCGAAGGGCGACTCACCTCCCAGGTCCAGAGTGGTGTTCTGGGCGTGTTCTGCGCCCCCTCTTGAAGCTCTGCGCCTCCGCGGCTGGCAGCGCGACCTCAGCGCATGCGCTGGATCTGCATGCGGCGCGGCACCGCGCCGCTCTGCTCGAGCGCCCGCTTGGCTTCCTTGGCGAGCAGCGGGTGCGTCTTGCCACCCAAGAAGCCGCCGAGCAGCCGCGGCTCGATGGCGATCATCCGCCGCAGCACCCGCTTGAGGTCCTTGGTCTTGGTGGTGACGGCATAGGCAAAGGCGTAGGCCCGCAGCAGCTGGGGCAAGAGCTGGGCGAGCGCCTCGTCTTTCTGATCGAACACGTCGAGGGTGTCGAGCGCCCGCTTCGGCTCGCCGGAACGCGCCCACGCCTCAGCGCAGATGGCTCCGAGCATGGCGCGCGAGCGCGGATCGCCGGCTCGCTTGAGATCGATGTTGTCGATCAGCTGGCGCGCCAAGCTGACCTCACCCAGCCCCAGATGCAGCATGGCGCGCTGACCGCGCGCCTCGTCGGCGACGGGGCCGAGCAGCTTGCCGAGCTCCAGGGACTCCAAGGTCGAAAGCGCCTTGCGTGGATCTTCTTGGGCCTCGAGCTGGGCGCGAGCGAACACGCTGGCTGGGTCGTTCTTCTTGCCCTGGCTCTCCAGCTTCTCGATGGCGGCCCTGCGATCCTCTGCCGTCTGCACGCCGGCGAGCAACGCCGCGACCTCTCGCGCGGAGGACGCACGACGCAGAGTCCAAATCACCAGACCGAGACCGACCAGCGTGAGCCCGCCCGCGACGAACAACGGAATGTAACCGCCGCTCGGCCACACGGCGTACACCAGGCCAGCCAGGATCCAGATGCCGAGCGCGATGAGCCCGACGCGGCTCAGCATGTTCTTCAGCATGTCCGGCGCCAGAGGATCCGGCGCGCTCGCCCCCACCTTCGGCGGCGCTTTCAGCTGAGCTCGCAGCTCCTTGCCCGATGGTCCACGGGGGCGCGTTGATGCGGATGTCTTGGCCACGGCGCGGCTCTTAATCCGAGCCCCGGCCTGGTGCAACCGGTCTGAGGCTGTCGGGGGGCGCATCGGGCAGCCCAAAGCGGAAATGGTTGAAAATGCTCTGCACGAGCGAAAGCACTGGGACCGCCAGCAAGGCACCCCAGATGCCGAAGAAATGCTCGCCGACCAAGAGCGAGAAAACGATGAGGACCGGATGGATCTTGGCAGCGACGCCGATGATCTTCGGATTGAGCAAGTTTGCCTCGAGCTGATGAATGCCGATGATCCACACCAAGACCCAGACCGCCGTGCCAAAGCTCTGCGTGAGCCCGACGAGGACGGCCGGGACGGTGCTCAGGATGGCTCCGAAGATGGGAATGATGGAGAAGACCGTCGCCACGAGAGACAGCACTGGCCAATACTTCAGATCGAAGAGCCAAAAACCGATCGCCGACAGGAACCCGTTGACCAAGCAGATGAGCAGCTGACCCCGCACCACGCCGGAAAGCCCACGATCCATGCGCAGCACGAGGCGGTCGAAGCCCAGGCGATGGATGGGCGGCACCAAGCTGCGAAAGAAGCGCAGCACGGACTCGCGCGTGTACATGAAATACGCAGCCACCATCAGCACCATGAAGAGGACGAAGACGGCGCGCGCGGTGCGGGCGACGATCTGCTGGCCGAGCTTGATCACGCCGCCAGCATTCGTTTCGATGTACTCGATCAAGCGAGCAAAGGCATCGTCGAGGAGCGCGGTGAGCGAGAAGCCGCCGACGGGCAGCTCGTTCGGGTCGGAGATGCGGTAGTGTCCGCGGTTCTCTTCCACGATTTCGAGACCACTACCGATGTGGACCGCATACGCTCCGTCTTCCTTGGGCTCCACCAAGAGCGCGGGGCGCCGTTCGGTCGGCGCTGGAGCGCCGTCTTTTGCTGCTTCCATCGGCAGCCCGCCCACGAAGGTATTGATGCGGCGGTCGACCTCGGGGCCGTAGGTTTGGGCGGCCCGGCGCACCATGGTGGGTGCGTCGCGCAAGAGTCCAGCCGTTTCCCGCAAGAGCATCGGTGCCAGAGCGGCGATGAAGAGGCCCAGGACGCCTAGGACCAGCACGTAGACGCCGGTGATGGCGAGGGGTCGCGGCAAGCGGGCGCGCTTCTCGCCCCACATCACGAGTGGAGTCAGCACGTAGGCGATGATCGCTGCCAGCATGAACGGGAGCAGCACCTCGCGCACGAGCACCAGCAGAAGGACGGTGAGGCCCCCCGCGATGGAAAGGAACACGACTCGTGCTCGGGTCCAGCCAAGCGCGTCGCTCTCGTCGTCGACCATGCGCCAAGGAGCCTACAGCAAACGCCCCCAGCTCGATGCTTCCCGAGCGTCAGCGCAGCGTATTCGAGCCGCACTGAACTGCCTTGGCATGCGGGGCCCCGGAGCCCCGCGCCCTCCTTGCCGCGAAAGGTTCGTAGCGCTGAACGCGAAAGTCCCGAAACCGCCGCCGGAAGGCTGCAGCTTCGGGACCTCGGGGCGCCTTGCAGCGCCGTGCTCAGTGGCTCAGCTGTCGCTCTTGTCGGAGTCGCCCACGTTGATGCCGGCGAGCTTCTCCTTGAGCAGGTCGCCCAGAGTGGCGCCCTTGCTGGACTCACGCTTGAGCACCTGCAGCTGCTCGGCGGCATCGCTGGCGCCGGGATTCAGCATGCTCATGGTGAGGCGCCGATCCATGGTGTCGACGTTGGCCACCTCGGCCTTGACCTTCTCGCCCACCGAAAGCGACGTCCCGACCGGCATCTCACCGCTCGGAATGATGGCTTCGATGCCGTCAGCCAGGCGCACGAAGGCTCCGTACTCGGTTTGAGCCAAGACGATGACCTCTTCGACCACCGTACCGGGCTTGAACTTCTCGAGGATGATGCCCCAGGGGTCGTCGTGCAGCTGGCGCACGCCGAGGCTGACCTTCTTCTCGTCGTGGTTGATCGACAGGATGATGGCCTCGACGTCGTCGCCCTTCTGGTAAACGTCCGCGGGGTTGTTGATCTTGACGGTCCAGCTGAGGTCCGTCTTGTGCACCATGCCATCCACGCCTTCTTCGATGCCGACGAAGACGCCGTAGTCGGTGATGGAGCGAACCTTGCCGGCAATCTTGTCGCCGGGCTTGTACGCACCGGTGAAGACCGACCAGGGATCGGGCTCGAGCTGCTTCATGCCCAGGCTGATGCGCTTGTTGGCCGTGTCGACCTCCAGCACCTGACAGGCCACTTCCTGCTGCATCTCGAGCATCTTGGAGGGGTGCTTGACCTTCTTGGTCCAGCTCATCTCCGAGACGTGAATGAGGCCCTCGACGCCGGGCTCGAGCTCGACGAAAGCGCCGTAGTCGGTGAGGCTCATCACCTTGCCGTGCACCAGCTTGCCGACCGGGTAGGCCTCGGCCGCGTGGCTCCAGGGGTCTTCCTGGGTCTGCTTCATGCCCAGGCTGACGCGCTCGGTCTCCGGGTTGTACTTGAGCACCTTGACGGTGACCTCGTCGCCCACGTTGAACACTTCGCTCGGGTGGTTGACGCGACCCCACGACATGTCCGTGATGTGGAGGAGGCCGTCGATGCCGCCCAGGTCCACGAAGGCCCCGTACTCGGTGAGGTTCTTGATCGTGCCGCGCAGGACCTGACCTTCTTGCAGGTTCTCCAGCGTCTTCTCCTTGAGGCTGTCGCGCTCCTTCTCCAGGAGCACGCGCCGCGAGAGCACGATGTTGCCGCGCTTCTTGTTGAACTTGATGACCTTGAACTCGTAGGTCTGTCCGATCAGCTTGTCCAAGTTGCGGATCGGGCGCAGGTCCACCTGTGATCCAGGTAGAAACGCCTTCACACCGCCGCGGATGGTGACCGAGAGGCCGCCCTTCACGCGCTGGCTGATGGTGCCCTCGATGATCTCGTCACGCTCGCAGGCGCTCGAGATCTCGTCCCACACCTTCATCTTGTCCGCTTTCTCCTTGGAAAGCGAAATCAGGCCCTCGTCACTCTCGCGGCTCTCGATGAAGACGTCGACTTTGTCGCCCGGTGCAACGTGCACCTCGCCTTTGGCATCGATGAACTCGTCCTTGGTCAGGACGCCCTCGGACTTCCCGCCGATGTCGACGATGACGAAGTCGCGGCTGACGCGAACGACGACACCGGTGACGATTTGTCCTTCACCGCCGAGCTCGTGCTCGTGCGTGGTGGTTTGGGCCTGCTCGAAGAGCTGGGCGAACGTCATGTCCGAGGCGGACTTGACCTCTTGGGTGTTGGTCATTTAAGAGATTTCGAGCTGCGCGCGAGGGGCGTGGAGTAACTTGGAACGCGCGAGATTCGGCAGCCAGTCGTGCTTGCCCTCGCAGAGAACGCACGTCCCAAGGGGCGCGTGGGGTAGCGCAGCTCACTCCACACGTCAAATCCAGGGTGTTTGCACTCCGCACCGAGCGACCTCCCAATTTTTCTGGGGCCTGATCCGCTCAGGGCGCGTCGTTTGGCGTTTTTGCAGCGTCGAGCCCCATCAGGACGGCCAAGCCGTCCGCCAGGCTGCCGACCAGGTGGTCGAATTCCGATCGCGACAGCACTGCTTGGGCATGCTCCCCGCGCGCGCTCTCGGGCGAGAGCCGCCAACTCCCGACCACGGATAGAAGCTTGAAATCTCCAGTCTTTCCGGAGGTCAGCGCGGCGAGCTGCGGCTCGCCGAAGTCCTTCGGCGCCTGGGGCAGGAGGAGTTTGGCCTCGAACGTCTGGCCGGCACGAACCTGGAGCCGGGCCGTCGACAGCAGACCCGGATCGCGGCCAAAGACGAGGGACAGCGCTGTGTCCGCTGCCAGCTCGGGGCGCGACGCGTTCTGGCGCAGAGCCCGCAGCAAGACCTCGTCGGATTGCGCGAGGACGAGCACGCCGTCACTGCTCACGCCGAACGCTACTCCCGACGGATGAAGCAGGCGCTCCGGGCCCGGGAGCCTGCGCACGGCGATGCCTTCGTCGGAAAGCAGGCGCTCCACGCCGAGCACCACGCCGTCCCGCGGGAAGTGGCCGCCCAGGAGCACGAGCCAGCTCCCTTCTCGATCGAGCGCTACGCCGAGCTCGCGCAGGTCGACCCCGAGCTCGATGGTCGTCCTGCGGCGCAGGCCTTCGAGGCGGGAGACCTCCTTCGCCTCACCGGAGCGCCCCGCTTCCAGCAGGGGCAAGAAATGCCGGCGGAATGGCTCGTAGACCACGCCTTCTTCGACGTCCACGCGCAGGGCTAGAGAAAAGTCCTCGGGCATGTGCCGAGTCGCGCGCGGGACGTAGCGGATGTGACGCTGATAGACATAGAGCGAGAGGGCAAATACGAGCAGCACGGACCCGCCGAGCACGGCGAAGACCAGGCGGTGGGAGATGCCGTCTCTCGTGCTGCGTGGGGTCAGTGGGGCGGTCAAGCGAGCGATCCGGCCGTCAGTCGGCGGCGGCGAGGCGCGCTTCGACGCGCCTCACCTCGGCCACGATGGTTTGGACGACCTCGTCCACGCTCTGCGTGGAGGAGTCGACGAGCAGGGCGTCTGCTGCACGCACGAGCGGCGCTACCGGCCTCGTGCTGTCCCGGCGATCGCGCTCTTCGACCTCGCGCAGCACCTGTTCCAAGGGTGGCGCGCTCCCCTTTTCGAGCAGCTCGAGGCGCCTGCGCTCCGCCCGCACCTCGGCGCTCGCGGTCAGGTAGAACTTGGCTTCGGCGTCGGGAAAGACCACCGAGCCGATGTCTCGACCTTCGAGCACCACGCCACCGGCGCGCCCGAGCTCCCGTTGGATCTCGAGCAGCGCGGCGCGCACGGGCTCGTGCTGCGAGACGATGCTGGCCCCCTGCCCCATCTCCAGGGTCCGGATTGCACCCGAGACGTCGCGACCTTCGATCTCGACCTTCGTCGCGGGGCCACTCGTGCCGAGCTTCAGCGCAGAAGGTCGTGCGAGCGCTCGCGCCATTTCGGCGCTGGCGCCGGCGTCCGTCCAGTCGACCCCCTGCTCCAGGCAGAAGAGCGCTACGGCGCGGTAGAGCGCTCCCGTGTCCACGCGCGTGTAGCCGAGCTCGTCCGCCACCAGGCGCGTGACCGTGCTCTTGCCGGCCCCGGCGGGGCCGTCGATGGCGACGACCGGACGCTGGCGCTTGGCTGCCGGTGCGCTCATGCGGCCTGCATCTCCAGGCGCGCACCCAGCGCCCGCAGCGTACCGACGAAGCGAGGAAACTCGTCTCGCAGGCAGTCGACGTCGTCGATGAGGCTCGGCTCCTCACTGCCCATCGCCATGAGTGTGCCTAGCGCGGCCAGGCGCCCGTCGCCACCCGTGGTCAGACGGAGCGCTCGAAAAGCTCGGTCGCCCTGACCCACCACGGTCAGCGTTCGCGCGCCCTGACCAGGCTCGAGCTCCACCGTCGCTCCGGCCTGCCGCATGACACCCACGCTCCGTTCGACGATGCGCGGATCACCGCCGCGCGCGTGACCGACCAGCTCGGGGAACGCGAAGCGCCCGACGCCGCGCGCTGCCGCCACCAGGAGCGGGAACAAGGCGTCACCCGCGCGCATCGCGCTCTCTCCCGAGACCACGAAGATCCGCCCCGGATCGCCATGCCCAAGCCGGCCCGACAGCGTCACGTCGCCCACCGGCTCACCCTGCACGTCACCGCTCGGACGCACGGAGGCTCCGCCGCCGAGCAGACGGACCAAGCCGGCGACGTCCGGGCCGCTCGGATTGATGGACACGTCGCGGAGCTCGATGCGGCTCTCGGGCACACTGAGCGCCGCGGCGGCCATGTGCGCGACCGAAAGGGCGCTGCCGATGGGGCCGTAGCGATCAGGGGAAAGCGCATCGGCATCGCGCGGGGGGTGCAGCGTGATCAGGCTGCCGGCGCACTTGATGGGTGCGCGAGCCCGAGCCAAGGCGCGCTCGAGGTGGTCGGCCGACGTGGCGGACTCCAGCACCGTCGTTTCGCTTTCGGCACGCAGGCCGATCAGGAGGGCCGCCTGCTTCAGCCACGGGAAGTGCCCCGAGGCCTCGAGCTCGAACCCCGAGAGACGCGCCCCGTCGGGCCAGCGCAAGCGGAGGAGGCTACCGTCGCCTTGCTCTTCGCAAGTGAGCGCCCCGAGCGGGACGAGAAACGGTCCCACCGCCTCGGCCACGCGCTGGTCGACGAGAAGCTCGTAGCTGCCGCTGCGCCCCGCCAGGAGCCCGACCAGGAGCCCCGCCACATCCGAGACCCCGCGCACGTCGAGCACCCCCGGCTCGGCCAGAGGTGACAGGAGCCCCCGCCCGACCACGTCGAGCTCGCAGCCACCGCTCTCGCTCCGCCTGGTCTCGCTCTCGACGCCCAGAAGCCGGAGCGCCCGCAAGAGCACTTCCGCCGCGGTGCCCGGCATCTGAGCCAGATCGATCCGCGATCGACCCCGACACAGTGCCGAAAGCGCGATGCGAACCGAGAGGATCGCCTGATCGTCGAAGACCGGCACGCGGCCGATCAACGGTCCTCGGCACGGCTCGACCCGGAGCTGATGAACCGCGCGTGTCACTCCGAGAGACCGTCCGCAATCTCGCGAAAGCGCGCCAGTAGGACACCGATGGCACGGCCTTCGACCTCCACCACGACCTGCGCGTCCTGACCGACCGCCTGCGCCTGGACGCGCCGGAGCGGGCGCGGAATGCGCAGCACGCTCATCAAGACGGCGTACTGGTCCAAGGCGGCCGCCTGAGCCTCGATGTCCGCTGCTGCGGCGGCTGCCGTGTCCGGCCGATCGTAGGTGAGCGCCCCAGCCAGGTTGAGGCCCGGCAGGTCGAAGTTTCCGAGCAGGCGTGCCGCGCGCAGGCCTTCTAGGAAGGTGAGTCGCGTCCGCACCACGGCCGGCACCGGCTGGGCGTCGAGATCGACTCCCAGAGCCCAAGGAGCGCCCGTGGACAGCATCTTCTCGAACCACGGCGGCAGCGGCCGCACCAGGCGACCCGACTCGACCCGCTCGAGCACGCGACGCACGCCGATTTCCGTGCCGAGCACGAGCGTGCGCGAGGTCAGCGGCACCAAGGCCAGGCCTTCGAGCACGTACACGTCGAAGCCGGCGAAGTGCGCGGCTACGACGGGCTTGCCGTGACGCGCGAGCGCATCCTTCTTGGCGGCTTCCTGGATCTTGGCGGGAGAAAAACGACCGCTGACGATCATGGCCACGTCGGCACCGACGGTGGCATAGACGCCCAGCCGAATGCGGTCGACGTCACGCGTCGGATCGATGCTCGCGGTGCGCGACACCGGCAAGGTGTCCAGCCAGAGGGTGCGCGCTTCCTCGGCGAAGGAGGAAGCATTCACCGCCTTGGCATCCACGTCCGCCCAGGCGACGGCCCCGCGCGGCAAGAGCGCCCACGGATCGGCATCGATTTGCGCCGCCGTGGCCGGCGTGCGCGTCGTCTGCCGCACCACCTCCTGCGGCGATCCGCATCCCACGGTCAGGAGCAGGAAGAGGGCGAGCACGCGCCGCCCGCGGCCAAACCAGCGCGTCATGCGCACACCTCGGCGAGGGCGGAAAGAAAGCGCTCGTTCTCCGAGCGCAGGCCTACGGAAACACGAAGGGACTTCGGCAGGCTCGGGATGGGACGCACGATGACCCCGCGATCGAGCAGCCTTTCGTAGAGCTCCGCCGCTGGCCGGACGAAATCGGCCAGCACGAAGTTGGTCTGGCTCGGGTACACGCGCTCTGCAAAACGCGCGATGCCAGCGGTGAGGAATGCGCGCTCGACGCGGTTGTTCTCGATGCTGCGGTTGAGGTGCACCGTGTCGCCGAGGGCTGCGATCCCGGCCTCCTGGCTCGGCACGCCGACGTTGAAGGGAGCGCGCAGGCGGTTCAGGTAGTCCATCAGCCGAGCAGGCCCGATGCCGTAGCCGACGCGGAATCCGGCGAGACCATAGGCCTTCGAGAACGTGCGCAGGACCACGACGTGTTCCCGGAGGTCACGCAAGCGCAGGCCATTCGGATAGTCCGGGGCGTCGGCAAACTCGAAGTAGGCTTCGTCGAGCACCACGATCACCGCTGGCGGTAGTGCCCGCAGGAAGGCCGAGAGCGGGTCCACCCCGACGTAGGTTCCGGTGGGGTTGTTGGGATTGTCGAGGATCAGGACCCGCGTCTCCGGACGGATGGCGTCCAGCATCGCGCCGAGGTCGTGCACTCGATCGGCCGTGGTCGGCACGGCGGTGAAGGCCACCCCGTGAGCACGGGCGATGACGGGGTACATGCTGAAGCCTGGCGTACCGAACACGACGTGATGCTCGGGTGTGCTGAAGGTTCGTACGATGAGCTCGATGAGCTCGTTCGAGCCGTTGCCGTGAACGACTTCGGCCGGCGGGACGCCGTGAAACTCGGCGATGGCCAGGCGCAACCGATGGCCTGCACCGTCCGGATAGCGGTGCACCTCGGCGAGTGCGCGCCGGGCGGCCTCGACCGCTAGCGGGCTCGGCCCGAGCGGACTCTCGTTGGAGGCCAGCTTGATGATGTCGGTCAGGCCCTTCTCGCGCGCGAGCTCTTCGATCGGCTTGCCGCCTTGATACGGAACGAGGTGCTCGATCGACGGGGTGACCAACTCGGACATCGGGGCCGGGGACTATAGCCCCACGCGATTGGAACGGAATGGTGCTAGCGTCCGCCCCCATGCCCGAGCCAGCCACTGCCCAGTCCCGCGCTTTGCCGCAGATCGTCCTTTGCGCATTCGTGTTCATCGCCCTCTTGTCGGGCTGCGAGAAATCCTCGGAAGCATCCAAGGAAATAGCGGCAGCGCCGGCCGCCTCCGCGGCGCCAGCCGCCTCGGCCCCAGCGGCCGCTCAGGCCGCTCCGGGACAGGCTGCGCCCGGGCAAGCGCCAGTGGCACCGGGCGACGCCGCCGCAGCTGGCGCACCGCCGAAGCCGACGATCGAAGTGAAGGACGCCGGCAAAGACCCGAAGACGGTCCTTCGTTATCAGTTCGTGAAGGGCAAGACCAAGACCTTCACCATGAAGATGAGCCTGGCCATGAACGCAACCATGGAGGGGCAACCCCAGCAACCCATGCCGCCCGTGGAGTTCGAGTTCGGCGGCAAGACGCTCACGCTCGACGTCGCCGCAGACGGGACCGCTACCCGGCAAACGACGTTCACCACCTTTGCACCGAAGATGCCGAACTTGCCGCCGCAGATCGCAGCGCAGATGGAGGCGGACATGAAGGGCATCGAGGGCGTCGTGCTCCTGGACAAGATCAGCGCGCGCGGGCAGCTGGAAAGCGTCGAAATCAAGGAAGCGGCCACCCAATCGCCCCAGGTGCAGCAGCTGCTAGGCAACGTGGTGGAGGGTCTCTCCAACACCTTCCTCTTGCTGCCTGAAACGGCAGTGGGGGTCGGTGCGCAGTGGGAAAGCCGCACCGTGATGATGGCGAGCGGAGCAGCCGTCACTCAGGTCGGGCGCTTCAAGGTGGCCTCGATGCAAGGCAGCAAGGTTGCGCTCGAGATCGAGATCGAGCAGTCGGCGGACGCCAAGGGCGTGCCCGCCTTCCCCAGCGGGCCTGGCATCGAGACGCAGCTGGTCAGCATGGACGGCAAGGGCACGGGCACCACGACGGTCGACCTCGGCACGCTCAATTCGACCGGCAGCGTGCAGATCGAGACCAAGACGGTGACGCGCATCTCGGCCGCCCCGGCGCCAGGCGCTGCGCCCATGCCCGGCGCGACACCGGGCATGCCGCCCCAAAGCCAGACTTCGGTGCTGACGACGAAAGTGGCCGTCTCGATCAAGATGACCGACTGAGCCCAACAGCGTTTGGCCCAGCGGCCGAGTGCGGGCGTCGAGGCGCTCGAGACGCGGCAGCGCTACAGGAAAAATTTGAGCCACTGAGCGTCCGCGAATGATCGTTCGCCGAGCCCGACGCGGGAGCGTCCGACTCGACGTGGACCTTCAGCGCTCAGGGGACAGCGCTCGACGGCCGGTGCTCAGCGCAGGCCGAGCAAAAATTGCGCGACGTCGAAGCGCCGGCTGACGTTCAGCTTGTTGAAGATGGAAGCGACCTGGTTGGCCACCGTGCGCTCGGCAGTGCCGCGCGCAATCGCGATGTCGCGGTTGCTGAGGCCGTCACACACCATCCAAGCCACGTCCGTTTCCGCGCTCGAGAGCCGAACTTCGAGCTCGGGGCGCGGGGGAACCGGCACGCGCAGGCTGAGCAAGGTGTCTTCCCCGTAGGTGACCTCCGCGAGGGTGGCGCGACCAGCACGGCCTTTTTCCGCTTCCTGAAGTGCGCGCCAAGTCTCCAGCGCCGAGAAACGCGAGGACGCGCCCAGCTTGCCCAATGCATTGCCGAGGTGGCCGCAGACGCACTGACGAGTGATGCCTAGGCGGCGCGAAAGCTCACGGTCTGCCACACCGCTCAAAACGGCGTCGAGCACCTCTTGCTCGCGGCTGCTCACTAGGAGCGCCCCAGGCTTGAGCAGCACGTGCAGCTCGGTCCCACGGCGGAAGACGTCGACCAGGCCCCAGTCCCCCGTCAGGAACGACGCACGCGTAAGGCGATGCGCGTTGGCGACGGGTTGGTGTGCAACCTGATCCGCCAGCGCCCTGGGTGAGATGCGAGTTTGTGATTCTGGAAGGTCGAGTGACGCGAGCTGCTCGGAGCTCGGCCCCATGGCCTCCATCAAACCACTCTCATTGGACCTGCTCTCCTGGATCGGAACCAGGGAGAGTGCGTGCTGCCGAACTTGCTGAATGGCCATTTTCGGTTCTCCAGCCCCCCAAGCGGGAGACAGTCAAATCCTACCCGACCCGGCCGAAAGCTGCACGTCCGATGCGTCATTCCTACAATGACTTTGCATGATGGTGGCAAATATTCCACCAAAGCAGGAATATGCAGCGATCTGGTGGGCGCAAGAGGGCTCGAACCTCTGACCCCAGCCTTGTAAGGGCCGTGCTCTACCAACTGAGCTATGCGCCCGAGAGCTCGGGGGGCTGGTCTAGCGAGGCGGCTCCCCTCCCGCAAGCGCTCCTGCCGTCCCCGTCGAGGCGGCGCTGCTCCGGGCGAGCTTCACGGCCCCGAAACCCGAGCGGAACGCAGGCGGGCGTGTGCTTGCGAGAAGGGAGAGCCGACTCGGGGGATCAGAGCGCCGGACGGTTGCGCTCGCCCGGATCGGCGGGCGGCTCGGAGGCGGACTGCTCCGGCTCCGGTGGCACATCGTGATAGGTCACCACCTGGCCGACCCGATCTCCGAACAGCCGGGAGGGATCGTCGAGCGCCAGCGCTTCGCGCAGCACCTCGTCCATGTGCTCGACCAAGACGATGCGCAGCTGAGCGCGCACGCTTTCGGGGACTTCCTTCAGGTCCTTCTGGTTGTCCCGCGGGATGATCACGGTGCGGATGCGATTGCGCTGCGCCGCGATCAACTTCTCCTTCAAGCCGCCGATGGGCATCACGCGTCCACGCAGCGTGATCTCTCCGGTCATCGCGATGTCGTGTCGCACGGGAATTCGCGTCAGCGCGCTCGCCATGCTCGTGGCCATGGTCACGCCTGCGCTGGGGCCATCCTTGCGCACGAAATCAGGGAAATGCACGTGCAAATCCTTGGTTTGGTAGAACTCTGCGTCCAGGCCGAGCACGCTCGAGCGCGAGCGAACGTAGCTGAGTGCCGCCTGGGCGCTCTCTTCCATGCCCTTCTCCAAAAGGCCGGTGATGACGAGCTTGCCCTTGCCGGCGACCACCGTGACTTCGCAGTCCAGAATGTCACCGCCGAAGTCCGACACGCTGAGCCCGTGGGTCAGCCCCACCAGGTCCTGATCATCGGTGCGCAGATCGCGATACTTCTGCACGCCGAGCAGCGCCACGACCTCCGCACGGTCGAGGACGTAGCGCGGGCCGGGTACTGTCGCGCCGGGCGCTGCCGGTCCGGGCATGGTCGCGCTGCCTTCGCCCGGGGCGGCATCTCCGCCGCTGGTGCCAGTCGAGCCTTCCGCGGCGTCCTCGGGCGCTCCGTCGCTCGCGGCGTCCGCGAGCGCCGCTTTGCGCACGACCGCGGGCCCGTGCTCCTTGACGACGCGCAGGGCGAGCTTGCGCATGAGCGAAGCGATCTGTCGCTCCAGGCTGCGCACTCCGGCTTCTCGCGTGTAGTGACGAATCACCTCGCGCAGGGCGTCGTCTTCGACCTCGACGTCGATGCGCTCGAGGCCGCAGTCGCGCTTGGTCTTGGGCACCAGATAGCGCTTGGCGATGGCGAGCTTCTCGATCTCCGTGTAGCTCGACAGCTCGATGATCTCCATGCGATCGCGCAGCGGGATGGGGATGCCGCCCAAGCTGTTGGCGGTGGTGATGAACATCACGTCCGACAGGTCGTAGTCGAGATCGAGGTAGTGATCGTTGAAGCCCTTGTTCTGCTCCGGATCGAGCACCTCGAGCAGCGCGGAGGCCGGATCGCCGCGGAAGTCGGTGCTCATCTTGTCGATCTCGTCGAGCAAGAAGACTGGGTTCTGCGTGCCGGCCTTCTTCAGGCTCTGGATGAGCTTGCCGGGCAGCGCGCCGATGTACGTGCGCCGATGCCCACGGATCTCAGCCTCGTCACGCACGCCGCCGAGTGAAAGGCGGACGAACTTCCGACCCGTAGCGCGGGCGATGCTGCGAGCGATCGAGGTCTTGCCGACGCCCGGTGGCCCCACGAAGCACAGAATCGGGCTCTTCAGCTGCCCGGTCAGCGCCTGCACCGCGAGGTACTCGACGATGCGCTCCTTGCACTTCTCGAGGCCAAAATGGTCCTCTTCCAGGATCTGCTCGGCCGCGGCGAGGTCGAAGCGCTCCTCGGTGCGCTCGCCCCAAGGCAGGCTGACGATCCAATCGATGTAGTTGCGCACGACGGTCGCTTCCGCGCTCGTCGGGTGCATCATGCGCAGCTTCTTCAGCTCCTTCTCGACTTTCGCGGCGGCTTCGGCGCTGAGCTGCTTCTTCTTGAGCGCGTCCTCGATCTCGGCGATCTCGTTCTTGAACTCGTCGCGCTCGCCACCCAGCTCCTTCTGAATGGCCTGCATTTGCTCGTTCAGGTAGTATTCCTTCTGCGAGCGCTCCATCTGCTTCTTCACGCGGGAGCGGATCTTCTTCTCCACCTGCAGGATTTCGACCTCTCCCTGCATCAGCTGGTAGAGCCGCTCCAGGCGGACGTTCACGTTCATGGCGCTGAGCAGCTCGTAGCGCTCGCCGAGCTTGATGGTCGGCAGGTTGGCGGCGATGGTGTCGCTGAGCTTGGACGGGTCGTCGATGCTCTGGACGCTCATCACCACTTCGGGCTGAATCTTCTTGTTCAGCTTGGCGTACACCTCGAAGGTGCTCTGCACCGAGCGAATGAGCGCCTCGACCTCGACGCCTTGAGCCCCTTCCTCGAACATGGGCTCGACTTCGACCAGGAAGTAATTGCGGCTGGGCAGGTAGCGCTTGGCCCGCGCGCGCTGGCGACCCTCGACCAGCACCTTCACCGTGCCATCGGCCAACCGCAGGAGCTGGACGATGGTGCCGACCGTGCCCACGTCGTAGATCTCGTCGGGCCCCGGATCGTTGGTGCGGGCGTTCTTCTGCGCGACGAGGAAGATTTCCTTGTCCCGGGCCATGGCCTCGTCGAGCGCGGCAATGCTCTTTTCACGGCCCACGAAGAGCTGCGACACCATGTGCGGGAAAACTACGATATCCCGCAGGGGCAGCGCTGGGATCTGTGCACGCACCGGGCTCTCGGCGCCGTCATTTTTGAAGAACATGGGCGGATTTGCGGAGAAGCGGTGTCAGCCGACCCCGGCCTCCTTTTCGTACACCACCAGCGGCGACTCACCCTTGGCGATCGCCTCCTCGTTCACCACGACTTCCTTGATGTTCGACTTGGAGGGCACCTCGTACATCACCTCGAGCATGGCCTCTTCGAGGATGGCGCGCAGGCCGCGAGCACCACTTTCGCGCTCGAGCGCCTTGTGCGCGACGGCGCGCAGCGCGCCCTGGGTGAAGGAGAGCTTCACCCCGTCCATCTCGAACAGCTTCTGGAACTGGCGCACCAGGCTGTTCTTGGGCGTGGTCAGGATGTCGATCAGCGCCTCTTCGGTGAGCTCTTCCAGCGTGGCAAGCACGGGCAAGCGGCCGATGAACTCCGGGATCAGGCCGAACTTGAGCAGATCTTCCGGCTGCACGGAGGCCAAGAGCTCGCCCAGGCGCATGTCCTTCTTGCTCTTCACCTCGGCCCCGAAGCCCAGGCGCGACTGACCCAGGCGGCGCTGGATGATCTGATCCAGGCCGACGAAGGCACCGCCGCAGATGAACAGGATGTTCGAGGTGTCGATCTGCAGGAAGTCCTGCTGTGGATGCTTGCGGCCGCCTTTGGGCGGGACGTTGGCGACCGTGCCTTCGATGATCTTGAGCAGGGCCTGCTGGACACCCTCGCCCGATACGTCGCGGGTGATCGAGGGATTGTCGCTCTTGCGGCTGACCTTGTCGATTTCGTCGATGTAGACGATGCCGCGCTGCGCGCGCTCGACGTCGTGATCGGCGTTCTGCAGGAGCTGCACGATGATGTTCTCGACGTCCTCACCCACGTAGCCGGCTTCGGTCAGCGTGGTCGCGTCGGCGATGGCGAACGGCACCTTGATGATCTTGGCAAGCGTCTGGGCCAGCAGGGTCTTGCCGCTCCCGGTGGGACCGAGGAGCAAGATGTTGCTCTTGCCGAGCTCGACGTCGTCGGCACCGACTTTGGAATCGATGCGCTTGTAGTGGTTGTGAACGGCGACCGAGAGGATCTTCTTGGCCCGATCCTGACCCACCACGTAGTCGTCGAGGATGCTCTTGATCTCCACCGGCTTGGGGAGGGGATCGCTGCCGCTGGTGGGCTCGTCCTTCTCGACCTCTTCGGCAATGATGTCGTTGCAGAGCGCGATGCACTCGTCACAGATGTAGACGGTCGGGCCCGCGATGAGCTTCTTCACTTCCTTCTGCGATTTTCCGCAGAAGGAGCAGCTCAAGTTCCCGTTCGAATCTTCCCGACGTCGATCCAAGGTACACCTCAACCGTGGCCCTCGGGCCTACTCTGTGGAGCTTAGTTTTCACCATCGGCAGTCGCAAGGAAACTTCCCGGCCGGATGCACCGAGGGCTGCTGGCACGGCCGACGCTGGCACGGGCGAGCCATGTAGGTGACGCACCGCGGCCCTGGGCACAGGACGATGCCAGGGCGCAGGGCGAGGCGGCGCGCAGGGCTCTGCGGCGCCGAAAGCCCTGCGGGAGACTGCGCGCAGAATCAGCTTCGCTTACGGATGAAGATTTCGTCGATCAGGCCGTATTCCTTGGCCTGCGAGGCGCCCAAGTAGAAGTCGCGCTCGATGTCGGTGGCGATCTGCTCGCGGGTCTTGCCGGTGGAGGCCACGAGTATGTCGGTGATCACGTCCTTCATGTGACGGATTTCTCGGGCCTGGATTTCGATGTCGGTCGCCTGACCGCGCGCACCACCCAGCGGCTGATGGATCATGATGCGCGAATGCGGCAGGGCGTAGCGCCGGCCCTTCTCACCCGCACAAAGGAGCAGCGCGCCCATGGAAGCGGCCTGGCCGATGCAGATCGTGCTGACCGGGCTCTTCACGTATTCCATGGTGTCGAAGATGGCCAAACCAGCCGTGACCACGCCACCAGGGGAGTTGATGTAGAGCTGGATGTCCTTGTCCGGATCCTCGCTCTCCAGGAACAGGAACTGCGCGATGATGATGTTGGCGACGTCGTCGTCGACGGCACTGCCCAAGAACACGATGCGGTCCTTGAGCAGGCGGCTGAAGATGTCCCAGGAGCGCTCGCCGCGGTGCGTGGTCTCGACCACGTGCGGGTAGATGACATTGTCCGAAATGGGACTGCTCGTGAGGGCACTGCCTGAGATCTCTAGACTGTGCTTGTTGGCCTCGAGGATGCGGAGCGCATCCTTCCTGGTCTCGGGACGCTTCATGGTGGTCATTCTTCGACGATCTTGGCCCTGGACTCGATGATGTCCAGCACCTTGTTCTCGAGAATCATTCCCACCAGCATTTCCCGCTTTTTTGCGTCGGCGTATTCGGCCCGCAGCTTGGCCACGTTCTTGCCGGTCTGCTCGGCGAGCTCCTTGAGGCCTTCCTCGATCTCGGCATTGCCGATCTGAAGGCCTTCCTTCTTGGCGATCTCGGCCATGATCAGGCCGGCCCGCACCTTGGTCTCGCTGTCCTTACGCAGCTGCTCGCGCAGCGCGTCCCCCACCCCGGTCACGTTCTGGCCCTGCATGCGCGCCCGGTAGACGATTTCCGCTTCGCTGGCCCGCATCTGTTGGGCGACCAGGCTGGGCGGAACCGGCACCGGGTTGGCGGCGACCAGGGCCTCGACCAGGCGCTCGGCCAGCACATTTTCGGTGCGGTCCTTGGCGCGGGCCGCCAGCTGCTCGCGCAGGCTCTTCTTGAGCTCGTCGAGCGTCTCGAACTCCCCCAGGTCCTTGGCCAGCTCGTCGTCGGCCGGCGGCAGGACGCGCTCCTTCAGCTCGCCCACCGTGATGGAAAATTGAGCCTTCTGGCCCGCCAGACGCTTGTGCTGGTGGCCCGCCGGCATGTCCACCTCGGCCTGGACCACGTCGCCGACCTTGGCGCCAGCGAGTGCCTGCTCGATCTCCTTGAACACCTGGCTCAGCCCGAGCTCGATACCGAGGTTCGTGGCCCCCGCATCTTCGATCAGCTCGCCGCCGACGCTCACGGACAGATCGCAGGTGAGGACGTCGCCTTCCTTGGCAGCGCGCGGGGCGCTGGGGGATTCGAGGGTCGAGTTGGCGCGACGGATGGCGTCGAGCTCTGCGTCCACCTCGGCATCGTCGACGTCCACCTTGGGCCGCTTCGCTTCCAAGCCTTCGTAGGTCACGCTGGCGATGGCAGGCAGCACCTCGACCCGGGCCTTGTAGGAGAAGGGCTTGCCCGTCTCCAGGCGCTGCGGCTCCACCGAGGGGGTCGTCACGGGCTGCATCTGCTTCTCGGCGGCTGCCCTGGGGAACGTTTCGTCGACCAGGCGCTGCACCACGTCCGCCTCGACGCGCGAGCCGTAGACGCGACGCACGATCTCGCGCGGAGCCTTGCCCGGGCGGAAGCCCTTGATGCGCGACTTCTTCTGGATGGCGCCGAAGGTCTTCTCGTATTCCAGCGTCACGCGCTCCGCGTCGACCTGGACACTGAGCTCGACGAGGACGGGACTGATTTGCTCGAGCGAAATTTGCATGTGTTTTGCAGCGGTGAAAGAGGCCTAGAGGGCTGCCACCATTGGCATGGGGTCCGGGAGCGGTCAAGAACGTCCTTTCCCAGGCGGGGCAGCACAAAAAGGCCACGACCCCCGCGGAGCTTCCGCGGAGGTCGTGAACCCGTTTCCGCGAGGGGTCGCGGATCAAGTCAAGTAAGCAGGTGAGTCAGGGTCTCACTCGTAATCGTCGTCTTCGCCCTCGGCTTCACGCAGGGCGGCTTCGAAGGGATCCAGATCGAAGTCGAGGTCCGAGCGCCGATCCGGCAGCTCGAGCTCGTCGATGCTCCAGCCGGCCCGCATGCCGGGACGGAGGGCCTCCCGGTGAAAGTCGGCAAAGCTCTTGTAACCTTTGGGGCTGAACATGGCGGCGGCGCTATCTCCTCGAGCCCAGGGGAAGCGTCCCCATGTGCTCCGTTATCCTACATCTGCGCACAGAGTAGGCTAAGGTACGCAGCCGCCCAACAAAACGGCGAACCCTGGCCCGACTTAGATAGGAACGGCAGCCGGCCTTCGATAGGTCGGGAGCGCGGAGCGGGTAGTCGGCGTTCGGCGGTTTCGCCTACCGGCGAACCCCTTGTCGCTCTAGGCTCAACGCCCTCCATGGCCGAACGCCCGCTGATCTTCGCCATCGCCAACCAGAAGGGTGGGGTCGGCAAGACGACGACGGCAGTGAACCTGGCCGCCAGCCTCGCCGCGGCCGAGCGGCCCACGCTCCTGGTGGACCTCGACCCTCAGGCCAATGCCTCGAGTGGCGTCGGCGTGACGCCGGGGACCGCCGAGCGCACCATCTACGATGCCTTGATCGGCGCCCACACGCTGGACGAGGTCATCGTGAAAACGGGCATTCCGACGCTCGATTTGGCCCCCGCCAGCCAAGATCTGACGGCCGTCGAGTACGAGCTCTTCGACGACGCGCGCGGCACCCACCTGCGCCAGGTCCTGCGCGGTCCCACCATGGGCCGCTACGACTTCGTGATCATCGACTCGCCCCCCTCACTCGGCGTCCTGACCTTGAACGTGCTCGGCGCGGCCGACCGCCTGATCATCCCACTTCAGCCCGAATATTACGCGCTGGAAGGCATCAGCTACTTGATGGCCACCGTCGACCGCGTGCGGCAGAGCCTCAATCCGGCGCTCGAGGTCGAGGGCATCGTCTTGACCATGTGGGACGGGCGCAACAATCTCGCCCACCAGGTGGCGGACCAGGTCAGGAAGCACTTCCGTGTGTTCGAATCGATCATCCCGCGCAACGTGCGGCTGAGCGAAGCGCCGTCCCACGGACTGCCCGCGCTCCTCTACGACGTGCAGAGCAAAGGCTCGCAGAGCTACCTCATGCTCGCACGCGAGGTGCTGGACGGTCCCGCCCCGAGCAGCCTGCCGGCCGCAGCGCCATGAAGCAGCAGCGAGGACTCGGCCGGGGGCTCGATGCCCTGTTGCCGGCGGCCGGCCCGCCGCGTCGTCCCGACACGGACAGTACCCCGGCGGGTGCGCCCGGCGGTTCGGCTGGGGGCGCAGGCGCGGGCAATGCCTATGCGGGCAACGTGTTTTCCTGCCCGCTCGAGAAGATTTTTCCGCAGAAGGGCCAGCCGCGGCAGCACTTCGACTCGGCGAGCCTGGATGAGCTCGCGGCCTCGATCCGCGAGCATGGCCTGCTCGAGCCGCTGGTCGTGCGCCGTAAGGGGGCCGATCAGTTCGAGCTGATTGCCGGCGAACGGCGCTGGCGCGCCTGCCAGCGCGCGGGCCTGCGCGAAGCGCTCGTCGTCGTGCACGACGTCTCGTCCCTGCAGGCCTTCGAGCTCGCCATCATCGAGAACGTCCAGCGCGAGGACCTGGATCCGATCGAGCTGGCGGAGGCGCTGCAGCGTTTGATCCAGGAGCACGGCTACACGCAGGAGAAGTTGGCCGAACGCATCGGTAAGGACCGCTCCACGATCGCCAATTCGCTGCGCCTGCTCCGGCTGCCCGAAGAGGTGCGCGACAAGGTGATCAGCGGCGACCTCTCCGAGGGCCACGGGCGCGCTCTGCTCAGTCTGGAGGATCCGAAGCGCATGGCCGAGCTCGCGCAGCGGGTCATCCTGGGCCGGCTCTCCGTACGGCAGACGGAGGAGCTGGTGCGCGGCGCCAAAGCGAGCGCCGGCGGTGGGTCGGGCGCCAGCGGCGGCTCGGGCAAGTCCAAGTCGAAGAGCGCCAGCGTGCGCGACCTGGAGAAACGCCTCGAGCGCAAGCTCGGGGCGCGCTGCGACGTGAAGGACCGCGCCGGCAAGGGCGAGATCCTGATCCGCTACTCGAGCCTCGACGAACTCGACCGCATCCTCGAGCTCATTCTCTGAGCGCGCGGCCGACGCGGAGGCGGCGACGCGGCCAATCTGCCCCGCGAAAGCCCACGAAACTAGTTCGTATACTAACTAGTTTTGGGCGCTCCGGGGCTTACCCTGCCGGAGCTGCCGGAGCTGCCGGAGCTGCCGGAGCTGCCGGAGCTGCCGGAGCTGCCGGAGCCGACGGAGCCGACGGAGCCGACGGAGCCGACGAGCTGCCCGCGCGCAGCGCTTACTTCTTCTTCAGCTCTTCGGCGGCTGCTTTGCCGAATGGGGTGTCGGGGCCGAGGCTGACGGCCTTCTGCAGGGCAGCCTTGCCTTGGGCCTTCTTGCCCGTCGCGTTCAGGTGCTTGCCCAGATAGTAGTGGCCGATCGGATTGTTCGGCTCGAGCGCGACGGCCTCGTTCAGGTCGGCCTCGGCGCCCTTCGCGTCCCCACCGCTGTACTTGCAGCGAGCACGACGGGCCAGGAGCTCGGCCGACTTCTTGCGGCCGATGGCCACATCGAAGGTCTTCACGCAGCCGGCGTAGCTCTCGAGGCGACCATACAGGTCGGCGATGTCCATGAGGAACTCCGGCTCGGCAACGTCCGCCACCCGAATCGCATCGAGCGCCGCAACGGCGTCGGCCTTGCGATCCTTGGCGGCCAGAAGCCTAGCGTACTCGTAGCGACTGCCGGCCGCGTTCGGGTCCACCGCAAACAGGGCATCGTAGGCCTCGATAGCGCGTGGGTCGCCGAGCACATCGAGCGCCTCGGCCCGGTTGGCGAGGAGGCTCGGGTTCTTGGCGTCGACCTTCAGGCCCGCGTCGGTGGCGGCCAGCGCCTCTTTGGGCTTGTCCGACGCGAGGAGCAGGAAGGACAGGTTCACGTGCGCCTCCATCAGCTCGGGCGAGAGCTCGATGGCGCGGCGATACTCCTTCTCGGCGTCGTCGAAGCGCTCGAGCTGGTCGAGCGCGAAGCCGTGGTAGTAGGCCGCTTGCGGATCCTTGGGGTCGGCTTCGGCCGCCTTGCCCAGCGTCTCGGCAGCGCCCGCGAAGTCGCCGGCTTCGATCTGATCGCGGCCCTGCTTGACCGCGTCGCTCGAGGCGGGCGTCACGGCGTCGCCGCCGTCAGCCGGTGCGCCGTCCGTGGCCGGCGGCGGATCCTCGGGGGGCGGCGTGGACTTGCTGCACGCAGCCGTGATCGAGAGGAGGAGGACGCCGAGGATGAAATGCGCTTGCCTTGCCATGGGGGTCTCGCCGAGCGGACTAGACCACAACGGCCGGCGCTGGGCTACGCTTGCCGGGCGGGGTTTGCCCGGGCCGGGGCCCGGCGGCGGCCACGTCAGTTGGCAGCGGGGCTTTCGGCAGCGCGCTGCACGGCCAGACGGAGCTTGTCCTCGAGCGTGGACAGCTGGGCCGGCTCGGTCACCTTCCGGCCCTCACGATCGACCACGTAGAAGACGTCGGCCACGGCGTTGCCCTCCGTGTTGATCTTGGCGAGCGCGATCTCGAACCCTTCGGCCGCCAGCACGCGGGCCAGCGAGTAGAGGAGCCCGGAGCGGTCCTGCGCGATGACTTCGACGATGGTGTGGTCGCTGGCGCCGCGGTTGTCGAAGGTGACCACGGTTTCCACCTCGGGGGCGGGACGGGAGCTCATGCGCGAGCCGCGCCGGGACACCAGGAGCTCGTCGGCATTCACCTCTCCCGACAAAAGTTGCTCGATATCGGAAAGAACGCGATCGAGCTGGCGCTTCACCTGGGCGGTCTCGCCCGGCGGCCGCACCCAGAACAAGTCGAGGACGCGCGCGCGGCCGGTGCGATCTTGCCACGAGTAGAGCTGAGCGCTGATGACCCGCATGCGATTCGCCGCCAGCGCGGCGGTGACCGAGGCCAGCGTGCCCGGCTTGTCGTCCACGACGACACCGATCTCGACGTACGGCGAGTTGGTGCCGAGCACCGTCACCATGTGGCGCCGCATCTCCGCCTGACGGCACATGCGCGCATGCAAGGCGATGTGCACGGGCTCGTTGGCGTAGAGGTAGCGGTCGGGTACGGCGGCGAGGAAGTGCCCCATGAACTCGGACTCACCGGGATCGGGACAGAGCTCGCGCGCCGCTTCACGCAGTTTCACCACGCGCGCCTCGTCGCGACCCTTGATGCCGCCGAAGCTATCCAAGGTCAGCACGTAGAGCTCTTCGAGCATGCGACGCTTCCACTGCGTGAGCGCCGAGGGGCTGGTGGTGGAGACGTCGCACAGGGTGAGCAGGTACAGCTCTTTCAGGCCTTCCGGACCGTGCACCTCGTCGCGGAAGCCCTCGATCGTCTTCGGATCGTCGAGGTCGCGCCGGGAGGCAACGTGGTACATGCGCAGGTGCTTGAGCACCAGGTGCTGCACCTCGACGATGTCGTGCTCCTGCACGCCGAGGCGTGCGAGGATGGTGCGCACCATGTCGAAGCCGCGCTCCGAGTGCGCCCTGCCGCCGACGTCCTTGCCGATGTCGTGGAGCAGGCAGGCCATGAACAGGCACTGTGGGCGCGCGATGTCGGCCGCGAGGCGCGAAGCATGCGGGAACTCGGCCGACAGCTCGCCACGACAGAGCGCGCGCAGGCGGTCGACGCAGGCAATCGAGTGCGCATCGACGGTGTAGACGTGATAGATGTCGTGGTGCACGCGGCCGACCACCGGACGAAATTCCGGGATCATGGCGAGCAGGATGCCGACGTCGTGGAACTCGGTGAGCAGCGAGTCGCGCTTGAACTTGACCTTGCGCGGCTGCCGCACGAGCCGCCGAAACAGGCGCGCGGCTTCCTCGCTCTGGCGCAGCCGTTCGCAGAAGGTGCCGTCGGTCGTGGCGCGCTTGATGGCCTCGCGGGTGAGCGGCTCGACGGGCATGTCTTCGTGCACGGCGTGCCAGTAGACGCGCAGCGCCTGCTCGGGGACCTGTGCCAGCTGGGCCGGCGCCTCCAGGGCGACCATCTGGCCGACCAACTTGATGCCGCCGCCCAGGCTGAGCTCGCGCTGCTTCTTCTTGGGTGGGGGCGCCGCCCGCACCAAGAGCATCTCCTGCGAGTTCGAGATGACGCGCGCGTGGCGGTAGTAGTCGCTCATCAGCGCTTCGCAGCCTGCCCCACCGGTGCCGTAGCCGAGCTGCTCGGCCACCAGCTCCTGCGCCTCGAAGCTCAGGCGCTCGGTCCGCCGCGGGCTCCTGAAGTGGAGCACGTTGCGGATGCGACAGAGGAAGCTCGCCGCCTCCTTCAGCTGCAGGAGCTCCGCCGGCAGCATGACGCCGAGCTCCGCCAGGCCGTCGAGCGTGTGCACGTGCCAGCGCGCCTGAGCGATCCAGTGGCACACGTCGAGATCACGCAGGCCGCCCTGGCCGTGCTTCACGTCGGGCTCGAGCAGGTAGACCGAGTCGCCGAAGCGGGTCCAGCGCACTTCGGCCTGCTTGGCCATGTCGGCGAGAAAATCGCTGACTTTTCCGCCGGAAAACAGGGTGGAGAAGGCCTTGTCGCGCAGCTTTCGGCTCTCGTCCGCGTTGCCCGCCAGGTGGCGCCAGTCGAGCAGCGTGGTGGCGGTGGAGAGGTCGCTCTTGGCCAAGGAGAGCGTGTCGCCGATGGTGATGACTTGGTGACCGATTTGGATCCCGGCGTCCCAGAGCGGATACAGGAGCGCCTCGGCCACCGGCTTGGTCTGGCCCGGGTCCTTACAGAGGATGCGGATGTCCAGGTCGCTCCGGTAGCCAAAAGTCCCTCGCCCGTAGCTGCCCACGGCTGAAAGCGCCAAAGTCGACCAGGCCTTCTCCGAGGCAACGCTACCACGCAGCGCGCAGAAGAGTGCGCAGAGCAGGCCGTCGAACACCTTGGCCCACTGCGAGCTCGTCGGCTGCCCAGCGTCTGACCCACCCGAGCGCAGCAGGCCTTCGACCTGGCTGCGATGCTTGTCCATGTAGTCCCGGATCTCACGCGCCAGGGTGGGCGAGCCGATGCTGAACGGGGCGCTCGTGGTAGCGGAAAGCTGCATGAGGAGGAAACTCGGTATAGCAGGGACCCGGCCGTCGGGCCTCCCGACGCCGTGTGCTAGGATAAGCTCGATGAACTTGTCGCGGCGAGCGTGGGGGGGAGCGTCGGTAGCACTCTTCGGGCAGTTGGTCCTGCCCAATACGGCGGAGGCGACCACGGCGGTCGCGCTCGCTTTGGACGACCTCGTCCGGGCCAGCTACCGCGTGGCCCTGGTGACGCCCACCCAGTCGGCCGCCGCCTGGGAAACGGCCGATGGCCAGCGCCGCATCGTGACCAGGACGAGGGTGCTCTTGCAGGACGTTTGGCGCGTCCGCGGCGAGCCCGACACGTCGTCCGAAGAGGACGCTCAGGAGATGGTGCTGCGCACGCTCGGCGGACGCGTCGGGGAGATCCAGCAGAAAGTCCACGGTGAAGCGGCTCTGCCGAGTGGCGAGGCGGTGCTCGTGTTCGCCGGGCGTTTGCACGAGGGTGGACGCCGAGTGGTGGGCATGGCGCAGGGCCACTATCCCCTGGTGAGCGACGCCGGAGACGTACGACTGCGCCGCAGCCGCGATCTTCCGCAGCTCCTGCGCCGCCCCGAGATCGAGGCGGCGGTCGACCTCTTGCCCACGCTCGACCTCGCCCAGGCGCGTCGCCGCATCGAGGCCGCTCGATGATGCGCGCACGCTTGCTCTTCGCCGGGGCAGTCCTCTTGTCGTCGGTCGCCGTCAGCCCGCGCGCGCTGGCGTACTGCCAGACAACGAGCTGTCTGCCGTCCGTCAGCTGCGCCGAAGATCCGGAGAACTGCTGCATCCTGGATCGCAACGGCTGCGACGAGAACGGCATCGTCGTCACTTGGCAGAGCGCTTGCACCGCGTACGCCATTCACGAAGCGGGCTCGACGCTGCGCGACATCACGGCGCAGGACCTGTCCGACGCAGTGGACAAGGCTTTTGCGGACTGGATGGCGGCCGACTGCGGCGCTGGCCTGACGCCGAGCATTCGCTTCGAGAATTTCGGCTTTTCCCAGTGCGACAAAGTCGAGGTCAACGACATCGCGGGCGGCCCGAACGCCAGCATCTGGATGTTTCGCGACGAGGAGTGGCCCCACTCCGCCGTGGATGAGGACCCAGGCGAGGTGAGCTCGTCGGCTCTGGCGCTGACGACCGTCACCTTCAACTACAAGACGGGCGAGCTGCTCGATGCCGACGTCGAGCTGAACTCGGCGCAGGGCATCTTCACCCAGGGCGACGAGTACGTGTACATCGATCTGCAGGCGATCGTTGCGCACGAGGCTGGCCACTTCCTGGGTCTGGACCACACCAACGACACCACGGCCACCATGGCGCCGGGCTACGTTCCGCACACGGTCGACCAGCGCACCTTGGCGCTCGACGACGAAATGGGGATCTGCGCCAGCTATCAGGAGGACCGCGTCACGACGTCGAACAGCTGCGATCCGCGCGGGACCTATTCGGCGCAATGCGGCGGAGGCGGCTGTTCGGTGGCAGCGGGCCCCGGCGGCGCGGAAGGCGCCGCGAACTGGCTCATGGCGCTCGGGGCTGCGCTGCTTCTGGCGCTGGGCGTGCGTCGGCGGCCGCAGGAGCTGCCCGTGCGGGTGCGGACCGAGCGGCGGCGCTAGCGCTCGCGGGCAGGCCCACGTCCGCCGGAGCGGCCGAAAGTAGTTAGTATACTAACTACTTTTGAGGGCGCGGGGATCAGCCGCGGGGCGGGATGAGGCCGCGCGGAACGGCTGAAAGTAGTTAGTATACTAACTACTTTTGAGAGTGTGGGGGAGATGAGCCGGAGCGGCCACGGCGGAGGTCCGCCGCGGCGGTGGGCAGCCGGTGGGCGGGCTAGGAGGCGGCCACGGTGGGCAGCGCTCGGGGTGCGGCGGCGGCCGGCGGTGCCTGCTCGGGCAGTGCTTGTCCGGGCAGTGCTTGTCCGGGCAGTGCCTGCTCCGGAAGGGCCCGCGGCGCGGGGGCTTCGGTAGACAGGCCGGCGGCGCGCAGGAGGTCTTGGTCTTCGCTCTCGTCGGGGTTGCCGGTGGTGAGGAGCTTGTCGCCGTAGAAGATGCTGTTGGCGCCGGCGTAGAGGCAGAGCAGCTGCGCTTCGCGGCCGAGCTCCTGGCGGCCGGCGGACAGGCGAACGCGCGAGGTCGGCATCATCAGGCGCGCGGTGGCGATCATGCGAACCAATTCGGTCGGCTCGATGGGGGGCAGGTGCTCGAGCGGCGTACCGGGGACGCGCACCAAGGCGTTGATGGGCACGCTCTCGGGGTGCGGCTGCAAGCTGGCGAGCTCGACCAGGAGCATGCAGCGGTCGTCGATGCTCTCGCCCATGCCGATGATGCCGCCGCTGCAGACGGTGACGCCCGCTTTGCGCACGTTTCGCAGCGTGGTCAGGCGTTCGTCGAACTTGCGCGTGGAGATGATCGACTTGTAGTGCTCGCGCGAGGTGTCGAGGTTGTGGTTGTAGGCATCGAGGCCCGCTTCGGCGAGGCGCCCGGCCTGCTCCTCGGTCAGCATGCCGAGCGTCACGCAGGCTTCCAGGCCGAGGCCCTTCACGCCGCGCACCATCTCGACCACGCGGTCGAAGGCGGAGCCGTCCTTCACCTCGCGCCAGGCGGCGCCCATGCAGAAGCGTGTGGCGCCGGCTGCCTTGGCGCGCTCGGCGGCTTCCAGCACCTCGGGCACCGACAGCATCTTTTCGCCGGCCACCGCCTGGTGGTGGGAGCTCTGCGGGCAGTAGGCGCAGTTTTCGGGGCAGCCGCCGGTCTTGACGCTGAGCAGCGTGCAGAGCTGCACCTCGCTCTTGGGGTGCAGCCTGAGGTGCACTTGCCGGGCCCGGTCGATCAGCTCGAACAGCGGCAGATCGTGGAGGGCGCGGGCTTCTTCGCGCGTCCAGTCGTAGCGGAGGTCACTCATCGCCGCCTCGTCTAGCGCGAGAGCCGCCCGAGGGAAACTCCGCCCCCTAGCCCCCCATGAGGGCCGCTTTGGCTACGTCGGTGGCGACGATGCCGCGCTGGGCGAGGGAGCGGATGGACTGGTCGAAGGTCATCATGCCGTAGAGGTCGGCGCCCTGGGTCATCAGCTCTTTCAGGCTGGGGTTGCCGGCGGGGCGCTTGATCGACTCCTTGACCGAGCCGGTGCCGACCAGCACTTCGGCGGCCAGGGCCATGCCGTGGCCATCGGCGCGCGGCAGGAGGCGCTGCGCCACGATGCCCGCCACCGCGTCGCCCAGGCGCTCGCGAATGTCGGCGCCGAGTCCTTCCATCAAAGACATCACACGGTTCATCGTGCGCGCCACGTCCGGCGTGTGCAGGGTGGAGAGCACCAGGTGCCCCGTCTCCGCCGCTTCGAGCGCGATCTTCATCGTTTCCTGATCGCGGATCTCGCCCACTTGGATGACGTCCGGATCTTGACGCAGCGCAGCACGCAGCGCGGCCGCGAAGGAGCGCGTGTCGTGACCGATCTCGCGCTGACTCACCGAGGAGAGCGAGTCGTGGTGGATGAACTCGATGGGGTCTTCGATGGTGATGATGTGGCGCGGCAGGGTGCGATTCATGTGCGCCACCATGGCCGCCAGCGTGCTCGATTTGCCGTTCCCGGCCGTGCCGACGCACAAAACGAGCCCGCGTTCCCGCTCGGCCAGCTTGGTGCACACGGGCGGCGCGCCTAGCTCCTCGAGCGACGGCACCTCTTCGGGCACGACGCGCATCACGACGGCCAGAGTCGAGCGCTGGCGATAGATGTTGACGCGGAAGCGCCCCAGGCCGAGCACCTCGTAGCTCGAGTCGTACTCGCGCAGGTCGTGCAGATTGGCCAAGAGCTCCGGGTCGTAGACCAGGTGCTGCACCACCGACTCGGTGTTGCGCGCCGTCAGCGGGTCCAGGCGGAAGAAGACCATGTCACCATGGACGCGTGCGCCCGGCGGCTGGCCGACCTTGAGGTGGATGTCGCGCGCGCCGGCCTTGATCGACTTCTGCAGCAGCTGGTGGAAGTACGACTCGGAGGCGTACGGGTTTTCGCTCATCCTTTCGGCGCAGCATAGCAAAGGGCCGGCCTTTCCGCGGGCCGCACCCCAACCAAGGCCCGAACGGCCGCAAATTGCCCCTGTAAGGGCCCCCAGCCGCGGCTTGCACTCCCCCGAGCCGCCCGCTAGAAGCCGCGTCCCCCACCATCGCCTGCTCGCGCCCGAGTGCGCTCGTCGGCATGGTCCTGCCCAGATAGCTCAGTTGGTAGAGCAGAGGATTGAAAATCCTCGTGTCGGCGGTTCAATTCCGTCTCTGGGCACCGAAAATCCAGCAAAAAACGGCTCTCGCGGTTGTCCACCGGGTCCCACGGATCCCTCCGAATCGCCAGCGTCTGTTGCAAATACGCTACAGTCCTCCGGCAGCCTTTCGGGCTCGCCGAGGCGCTCGCGCAACGCTCGGCCCAGCGACTCGACGGGCAAGCGACCGTAGACGCGCTCGACCATCCGGCTGTCCGTGTGGCCGAGCATCGCGGCGATGAGGTGGGGCTCCACGCCGCCTTGGCGGAGCCAGGTGGCGCACGTGCGGCGGAGGTCGTTCGGGGACACAGGAGTGATTCCTGCCCGCTCGCAGGCTTCGTGCAAGTCGCGGCGGACGTTGCCCCAGGGGCGAAAGAGCCGACCGCCCTGCCCTTCGGCGTAGCGGACGGCATGCTCCAGGAGTGGCCGCGCCCAGCCGACGATCGGCACCGCGCGCCGGGAGCCCTCTGTCTTGGTCCCACGGAGCAGCACGACTCCGCCTGGCAGGTCGACGTCGCCAAGCTGGGCCAGCTCCGATTCGTTCCAGCGGGCGCTCGTCGCCAGCATGAAGGCGACCCGCGCAGCGCGATCGGGCGTGAGCTCCGCGAGGAGCCCCTGAGCCTCGCTGACCGAAAGGTACCGCTCGCGCGGCTTGTATTCCGTGGCAAATCCGTCGGGCATGACGGCGGCGACGTCGCGCGTGTACTCGCCGCGCCGCTTGGCCACCTTGAGCGCACCGCGGAGCGTCGACAGCTCCTTGTGAATCGTGTTCCGGGCCGCGCCTTCCTCGATGCGCCGATCCACGAAGGCATCCACGGCCTTCGCGTCCACCTGCGCCAGCGGCAGGCCAGCTCCCAGGATGCGCGTCAGGTGCCCGCCCTTCACCCGCAGCATCTCCAGCGTGCCCTGAGCGCGCGCCTTGAGCGTCCGGTCCCGAATCAGGTTCTGGAGGGCGCTTTCGAGCGTGGTTTGGTTCGAGGCTGCGTAGGCCGGATCGGCGGCACGTCGTTCGAGCTCACGAGCGACAGCCTCGGCGGCCTTCCGGTCCCTACAACGGGTGCTCTTTTGGATGCGCTTGCCGTTGGCATCGAAGACCCAGCAGTACCAAGTCGCACCGCGTTTGAAGAGCCTGTCAGACATGGACCAACTTCCTTCCTACGAAGATACGCCTCAAGAGATGCCCTCGGAACGCGCAGCAGGCGGCCCTGGCGAAAGTGCACCATTTCGGTGAGCACCAGCCGATGAGCGTGGCTCCGTGAGATCTGGAGCTCGGCCGCGATGTCCTGGAGGGTCAGGAAGCGGGGCGACCGCGGCGCGGCGTCCCCGTGGTCCGGATTCCTCTTGGGCATGAGGCCACTTGGGCACAAGTCGGGGGAGGCAATCAACAGGGCATTTGGGTGGGGCGCGAGGTGGGGCATCGGCGGCGCCCGCAGGATTTCTGCGGGCGCCCTGGGGCGCCCCACTGGTCCGTGTCGCGGTCGATTTCTGTCGGCAGCTTGGGGCCAGTGACCCGGCGCCGCTGCGAGCGGGGCGCTCACGACTTCCTCGGGAAGGAGTGCACCCCCACTATGACCTTGGTCATCCGCGGGACGTATAGCAGCCGCACGACGGTATGCGGTGCGTCCTTGCTTGCATCCTACATCCTTCCGAAGCGGCCTCGTGCGGCACGAACCATCTGCCGGAGGCTCGCCGCTTGTCCCTGGGCTTTTACTCGCTGGAGGTCAGTTTCAATCTCCGCGAGGAGCTTCCATCCTTCCCAGTCTCGCAGGTTTACCTTGCCGTGAGCGTAGTCGAGAAATCGGAGTGCACCTCGGATCCCTACGTCATGGGCGTGGATTTCTCGGCGATGATACCTGCGGGACAGATCAATCGCCTCGGCCACAGATTGCAGCGCCTCAACCACGAGACGTCGATCGTCGAAGGGTTCGTACTGACGCGCCGACGCAACCGCAAACTGCACTTGGGCGAGAGTGGTGAGTGGCATCGGGTGGTGCTCAATGCCGGCGCCCTGTCGAGCATAGCGCAGGGCCGATTCAGGGTCATCGTCTAATATTGCAAGGGCCCGCTGCTCCCAGTACCTACTATTCCACTCCCATCCAGAGGCGATATCCTCGTAGAACCTTGGCATCCGAGCACCAACGGTGCCGCGCACCACATCCGCGTCCAGAAGTCGGCCTGCCAACCTTGCCTCGCTAAGCCGTTGCTTGATCGTGGTTCGATTAACATACGGGCGTATTGCCTGGACAAGGGACACCAGGTAATCGTACCGATGTTCGAACATTCGAATGGCGTACTCAGCTACTAGGCGATGTCGAGTCAGCACCTCCGATCCGTCGCGTAGCTGCAACAAGCTGCCCAGCCGCTGGGATACAATGTCAACAATACGACTCATGGGAGCGCCGACCGCTGCGCGAAGAACCGCCAGTTTCAGAGAATACCCATGTTGATGGGCCAGGCATATCGTCCCATAGACCCTGCGCTCCATATCATCGAGTTCTTCGACTTCGCTCTGCATGCGATCCGCAAAGGTCCGGTTGGATGTCAGCTCAAGGAGGGCAGGAAGGAGATCACTCCCCATCACCTTTCTCGCGAGCCGCTGATCCGGCTCGCCGGCTCGCGCACCCAGCAACCCTTGCCGACGCAACGCTCCCACGAACGCGAGTCCCTCATCCGAGGACAACGGCTGCATCGTCGACGCTTCGGGATAGAGGCCCTCGGACAGGTCTTCAATCAGCCGCTGCCTGGTAGCACGTTCAGCACCGATCAACATGACGCGCGCTGCGGTATCGGAAAGGCGCTCAAAAAGGTCGCCTATTTGGTCAATGTGGTCGGCCAGCGAATCACAGATTAAGACGATTGGCGTCTTTGCCGCACTTAGCACGCCGAAGGTCGACTCGATGCTCAAACGCGGACTTGCATGGAGAAAGTATGTCGGAACCCCCGTCGCAGCCAGTCTCTGACCTATAAGCAGGAGCATTGCGGTCTTGCCCGCACCCGCAGGAGCATAGAGCATTCTCACAGCGGACCTGTTCGGATTCTTAGACCATCCGATCGCGCGGGCCACAACGTTGGCCACGTCCGCTCGAGGGAGTATCTCATCGGCGCACAGGTGAGACCAACCCGGCTCAACTCCGGTCAGCAACTGCGGAGCACCCGTGTACCCTTGTGAGATTTCACACGCGTCGCCAACGTGACGCCATTGGGAGAAAAACACACGCTCCGCAACAGAGCCCGACGACAGGAAGTGGTCGACGGTTTTGGGCCGCAGCAAATCAAGTACTGACGGCCGATCCGCGGCCAGTCCGTCCAGCTCGGCGAGGAAGGTATCGGTCGTCGCTTCGACGGGAATGAAGCCATGTCTCTCGCAGGTGGCCCTGAGCACAGCATCGACCTCCTTGGTCACAAACAGTGACGGAGCCGCCCTCGACCGGAGCTTCTGCAGACTCGCCCTCCGAGCCAGCAGAACCTCGAGATCAAACTCATTTAGTCCGCAGCCGAGAATGATGAATGGCTGAGAGACAAGCTCGTCAGCGAATACATAATGCCAAGATGAATGTTCTCCAACCACTTCGGCGTACGAGCGGGTGGAGAAGACGAAACCCTCACTTGGACGCGAAACGGTTCCGTGAAGGTAAACGACCTGCACATCCCCTGGATCATCCACGTCGGAAAACGCCTCGCGTCGGGACACCAGTGCGAGGCGCTGTGTTTCTGACGATTGATAGATATGTTCGACGACATCGTCGATGTTGTAGGAGTAGATTCGTTTCCATACGAACGAACCGAGCAACGCTGCATCCGGCGACGCCGAACTGGAGTTGACCCGGTCTGGTGGACACCCCCCGAAAGGAGAGAATGGTGTCTATGGAGAAGGGAAAACGACCTCGTCGACAGTTCACGGACGAGTTCAAGAGCCGAGCGGTCGACTTGGTGCTGAAGC
>Ga0315912_10001125_pt1 | contig 35535 bp, 33 predicted proteins | sample VfabasoilMG_FD_204469 | JGI IMG/M metagenome (GOLD analysis project Ga0315912, IMG submission 204469) | Garden soil microbial communities collected in Santa Monica, California, United States - V. faba soil | ecosystem: Environmental > Terrestrial > Soil > Garden | place: USA: California... | reverse complement strand
AAAAAAGCGGGATGAAAAGCAAAAAGCCGGCTTGGACCACTACGCGAAGGCCATAGGGCTCGCGTTCCAGGTCGTGGACGATGTGCTCGACTACGACTCGAGCACGGCTACCCTCGGCAAGACCGTGGGCAAGGACCAGAAGCAGGGCAAGCCGACGTACGTGTCGGCGATGGGGCTGCCTGCGGCGCGCCAGCTCGCGCAGGATCTGCGCGGCGAGGCCCATGCGGCGCTCGCGGGGCTAGGCGCCGCCGGGAGCCGCCTTGGCGAGCTCGCCGATTTCATCGTGCTGAGGAAGTTCTAGCGATGTCGGCAATCACGAGCGACCTGCCGGCCGGTGGCTACAATCCTGCGATGTACGACCTGCTGAAGACGGTCAACGACCCGGCCGAATTGCGGCAGCTGGACCGGGCGCAATTGCCGCAGCTCGCGGACGAGTTGCGCGCCTACGTGCTCGACTCGGTGTCGAAGACCGGCGGCCACCTGTCGTCCAACCTCGGCACAGTGGAACTATCGATCGCGCTGCACTACGTGTTCGACACGCCCGAGGACCGTATCGTCTGGGACGTCGGCCACCAGACTTATCCGCACAAGATCCTCACCGGCCGCCGCGAGCAGATGGCGCGGCTGCGCATGATCGACGGCATCTCCGGCTTCCCGCGGCGCAGCGAATCGAAGTTCGACGCTTTCGGCACGGCGCATTCCTCGACTTCGATTTCGGCGGCGCTCGGCATGGCGGTCGCCGCGAAGCACAAAGGCGAAAAGCGGCGCGCGGTCGCGGTGATCGGCGATGGCGCGATGTCCGCGGGCATGGCGTTCGAGGCGCTCAACAACGCCGGCGCCATGGACGTGGACCTGCTGGTGATCCTCAACGACAACGAAATGTCGATTTCGCCGCCGGTGGGCGCGCTCACGAACTACCTCGCGCGGCTGCTCTCCGGGCGCATGTACGACACCGCCAAGCGCGCGAGCGAGCACATCCTCAAGCGCCTGCCGATCGCCTGGGAACTGGCCAAGCGCGCCGAAGAGCACGTCAAGGGCATGGTCACGCCCTCGACGCTTTTCGAGGAATTCGGCTTCAACTACATCGGGCCGATCGACGGGCACGACCTGGACGCACTGATCCCGACGCTCGCCAACATCAAGAAGCTGCGCGGGCCGCAGTTCCTCCATGTGCTCACGCGCAAGGGGCAGGGCTACAAGCTCGCCGAGGAAGATCCGATCACCTATCACGGCCCGGGAAAATTCAATCCGGCCGAAGGCATCAAGAAGGGCGCCGCCGGCGGAAAGCCGACCTACAGCCAGGTGTTCGGCGACTGGCTCTGCGACATGGCGAAGGAGGACAACCGCCTGATCGCGATCACGCCGGCGATGCGCGAAGGATCGGGCATGGTGCGCTTCTCCGAGGAATTCCCGGAGCGCTATTTCGATTCCGCCATCGCCGAGCAGCACGCGGTGACCTTTGCCGCGGGCATTGCCTGCGAAGGCCTCAAGCCGGTGGTGGCGATCTACTCCACCTTCCTGCAGCGCGGCTACGACCAGCTGATCCACGATGTCGCGATCCAGAACCTGCCGGTGCTGTTCGCGCTCGACCGCGGCGGCGTGGTGGGCGGGGACGGGCAGACGCACAACGGTGCTTTCGACTACGCCTACCTGCGCACCGTGCCGAACATGGTCGTGATGGCCCCGGCCGATGAAAACGAATGCCGGCAAATGCTCTACACCGGCTACCAGCTGAACGGACCGGCGGCTGTGAGATATCCGCGCGGGACCGGTCCAGGGGTGGTTTTGCAGAAGGCGTTTTCCGCAATTCCAATTGGAAAGGGAGAAATCAGAAGGGAAGGCAAGAAAGTCGCCATCCTTGCTTTCGGCTCGATGCTGAAGCCGGCGCTGGAGGCCGCGGAATCCCTCGATGCCACCGTGGCCAATATGCGCTTCGTGAAGCCCATCGATGCCGAGTTGGTGAGCCGCCTCGCCGCAACGCACGACCTGATCGTGACCGTGGAAGAGCACCAGATCATGGGCGGGGCGGGCAGCGCGGTGCTGGAAGTCCTTGCGAAAACAAACGCCAAGGCGCTGCTGCTGGGCCTGCCGGACCGGTTCATCGACCACGGCGACTCGGCAAAACTCCTGTCGGCAGTAGGGTTGGATGCCGAAGGCATACGGAACTCGATTGAGAAGGTAATGTCCGAGTAATTTACTCGGGAGTTATAATCGAGCCATGAAAGCCAAGGACCTGCAGAACATCCCTGACGTCCAGTCGAGCCCGGATTCGCGCAAGCTCGCCATCGACAAAGTCGGCATCAAGGCGATCCGCCACCCGATCCAGATCATGCAGCGCACGGGCGGCGTGCAGCACACGGTCGCCCACTTCAACATGTACGTGGGCCTGCCGCACCAGTTCAAGGGCACGCACATGTCGCGCTTCGTCGAGATCCTGAACGCGCACGAGCGCGAGATCACGGTCGAGACCTTCAAGGTGATGCTTAAGGAAATGGTGAGCAAGCTCGAGGCCAAGGAAGGCCGCGTCGAGATGACTTTCCCGTACTTCATCGACAAGGCGGCGCCGGTGTCCGGCGTGCGCAGCCTGATGGACTACGAGGTCACCTTCATCGGCCAGATCCTCAAGGGCGAGGAGTGCTTCGCCATGAAGGTGCTGGTGCCGGTGACGAGCCTGTGCCCCTGTTCCAAGAAAATTTCCGACTACGGCGCGCACAACCAGCGCTCGCACGTGACGGTCACCGCGCATACGGGCGATTTCGTCTGGATCGAGGAAATCGTCGACCTGGTGGAAAAGCAGGCCTCGAGCGAACTCTATGGCCTGCTCAAGCGCCCGGACGAGAAGTACGTCACCGAGCGTGCCTATGACAATCCCAAGTTCGTCGAGGACATGGTGCGCGACGTGGCCGCCGTGCTCAATCTCGACGAGCGCATCACGCGCTACGTGGTGGAATCCGAGAATTTCGAATCGATCCACAACCACAGCGCCTACGCCCTCATCGAGAGGGATAAACGAAATCAGTAGTTTGTTTTTTGCTGGGGTTGTGGTTGGCTGAGGAACCCCGGGCCCAGGATTTCGCGGCGCAGCGTGCCCGGATGGTCTCCGAGGTCGAAGCCCTGTACGCCGATACCCGTTCTGAAACCGGTCTTGCCGCGATGTCGCCGGCGGTGCGCGCTGCCCTGGGCTACGTGCCGCGCCATCGCTTGGTGCCCGCGGAGCAGGTGGCGCGGGCATACGGCAACCATCCGCTGGACATCGGCAGAGGACAGACCATCTCGCAACCCTACATCGTCGCCCTCTCGACCGACCTGCTGCAGGTGAATGCGAGCAGCGTGGTGCTGGAAATCGGCACCGGCTCGGGTTACCAGGCCGCGGTGCTGGCCCGCGTCGCGGGCCACGTGTTCTCGATGGAAATCATCGATTCGCTGTCACGGCAGGCGGCCGAACGGCTGCGCGAGCTCGGCTACGGCAATGTCGAGGTCCGGACCGGCGACGGCTACCAGGGTTGGCCGGAACGCGCGCCCTTCGACGGCATCGTCGTGACCGCCGCGGCGCCGCAAGTGCCGCCGGCGCTGGTGGCGCAACTCAAGCCCGGCGCGCGCATGGTGATCCCGGTGGGCGGGATGGGCGAGATCCAGACGCTGCGCTTGATCGTGAAACGGGCCGACGGCGGCTACGACGAACGGCGGGTGCTGCCGGTGAGGTTCGTGCCGCTGGTTCCTAGAACAGGCGGGTGAGGGTCATGGTGTGGCCCTCGCGCCGCATCTCGACCCGGTTCAGGAAGGTCATGCCGAGCAGCGCGACGCTCAGGCCGGCCTCGACCACCATGCCTTCGACGTTGTGCAGCTCGATGTCGCCGACCTTGATGCGGTCGAGCATGATGACGTAGGCCGTCGCGGGGCCGTTGGCGGTCTGCATGCGCACGCGCTGGCCCCTGCGGTAGTCCAATCCGAGCCGGGCGGCATCGCCCGCCGGCAGCGCCACGGCCGTGGCGCCGGTGTCGACGAGGAAGCGCATGCCCTGGCCGTTGATCGAGCCCTCGGCGATGAAGTGGCCGCGCGAATCGGCGGCGAGGATCGCGGCCTGGCGCGCGCTGGCGGCCGCCGCGCCCGCTTCGCTGCGGTAGTGCATGCCGCGCTGGACCACGCGCCGCTTGCCGTCGATGTCCATGGTGGCGCGGTCCTTTTCCACCGCGATCACGGTGATGCCGCGCCAGCTCTGGCCGACCTTGATGGTCTTGGGATCGCCGCCGTCGACGGCGACGATCGCCGCCTTGTCGCCGATGACGCCGATCAGCGCCACCTCTGCCGCGGCAACGGCCCCGCAGGCGGGGAACAGCAATATCGCAATAAAATGGCGCATGAAACCCGTTGCCGTTGTCCGGGCCGCCAGGAGCGAAGGCCCGGGCTATTTTGACACCTATCTCCGGCGCCGTTCAATCACCTCGAAGCTGGTCGCGCTCGATGCCGGGGATTCCGTGCCGCGCGATCCGCGGCGCTTCTCGGGCCTGGTGTTCATGGGCGGCCCGATGAGCGTGAACGACGATTTGCCGTGGATTATTCCGGCCCTCGAGCTGATCCGCGAGGCGGTACGCAAGGACGTGCCGGTGCTCGGGCACTGCCTGGGCGGCCAGCTGATGTCGAAGGCTTTTGGCGGCGTGGTGCGCGCCAATCCGGTGCGCGAGATCGGCTGGGGCGAGGTGCGCGTGTGCGACAACGAAGTGGCGCGCGAGTGGCTCGGGGCGCTGCCGGCCTTCGAGTCGTTCCACTGGCATGAGGAGACCTTCAGCATCCCGCCCGGCGCCACGCGCGTGCTCGAGAACGAGAATTGCCAGAACCAGGCTTTTGCGCTCGGCAAGCACCTCGGAATGCAATGCCACGTGGAGATGACCGAGGAGCTGATCCGGGCCTGGCTGAAGGAGGAGCCGGCCGAGCAGGCCGGGCAGATCGAACTCGACATGCAGGAAAAGCTCGGGCGGCTGCACACCGTCGCCGACCGGCTCTACGACCGCTGGACCGAGGGGCTTAGTCGCGGAAGTTGATGAACTGGAGCGGCAGGTCGGTCACCGACTTGCGCACCAGCTGGATCGCGGCCTGCAGCTCGTCTTTCTTCGCGCCGGAGACGCGCAGGGCGTCGCCCTGGATCGAGGCGGCGACCTTGAGCTTCGCGTCCTTGATCAGCTTCGCCATCAGCTTCGATTTTTCCTGCGCGATGCCGGTCTTCACCTTGACCGCCTGCTTCACCTTGTCGCCCGAGATCTTCTCGAGCGCACCGGGCTCGATCGAGCGCACGTCGACGTTGCGCTTGGCGAGGCGCGCGCGCAGCACGTCCATCACCTGGCCGAGCTTGAACTCGTCGTCGGCGAACACCGTCAGCTCGAGATCCTGCTGTTCGATGCGCGCGTCGGAGCCCTTGAAGTCGTAGCGGTTGGCGATTTCCTTGTTGGCCTGCTCGATCGCGTTCTTGACCTCCTGCTGGTCCACCTGCGAAACGATGTCGAAGGAAGGCAGCGGACCCGTCCCTAGCGCGAATTGAGGCGCTGCAGGTCCTCGACCCAGCGCAGGGTGGTATTGCGGATCCACTCGACGTCAGCCTGCGACTCGTACATGGTGAACACCGTGAGGTTGAGGCCCTTGCCGCGCAGCAGCACCAGCGAGGTGCTCGACAGCACATAGACCGCGGGCTCGGGGCTGCTGAACATGCCGGGTTTCTTCTTCGGCGGCAGGCGCAGTCCCTGCAGCACCGAGACCGCCGCCGGGTCCTTGCGCAATTCGGCGAGCAGGCTCAGCTGGCCGGGCGTTTGGCCGTCCAGGAACTTGGGGTAGTCGGTGGTGGCGGGCGGCTTGCCCATGTCGCGCAGCGCGTCGCCGATGAAGCGCTGGAACCGGTCCGGCGTGATGCGCTCGCGTTCCGCTTCCTTGGGCGTCACTACCACCATGTAGCGGCGGAAATCGGGCGTGTCGCCGGTGGTAAAGCGCCGCAGGTCGCCGTCGGTGATGGCGAACATCAGGATGCGGTTCGAAGCCGAGGTGAGCGACTCGGCGAGTTCCTGCAGGCGGGGCGAGCCGGTAAAGGTGGTGTCGGCGAATCCGGCGGGCGCGTCGAGCACGATGCGCGAATCGCCGAGTTGCAAGGCGAAGGGCGCCGCGGCGCAGTTCAGGCTGGCTACGGCGAGCAGGGCGGCGAGGGCGCGCACGGCCACCATTCTATCCTTCACGTATCATTCTGCACTTTAGGGGATCGATCACTTGGCGACCATTCTCGACCGGCTGCCCAGAGGCAAGAAAGTCGGCATCGCCTTCTCGGGTGGGCTCGACACGAGCGCGGCCGTGCATTGGATGCGCGCGAAGGGCGCCATCCCGTACGCCTATACGGCAAATCTCGGCCAGCCGGACGAAGCGGACTACAGCGCGATCCCGAAAAGGGCGCTCGCCTGCGGTGCGGCAAAGGCGCGCCTGGTGGATTGCCGGCCGCAGCTCGTCGCCGAGGGCATTGCCGCGATCCAGTGCGGCGCGTTCCACATCGCCACCGGCGGTGCGACCTACTTCAACACCACGCCGCTGGGGCGCGCGGTCACCGGCACCCTGCTGGTCGTCGCCATGAGCGAGGATGCGGTCGGCATCTGGAGCGACGGCAGCACCTACAAGGGCAACGACATCGAGCGCTTCTACCGCTATGGCCTGCTCGCGAACCCGGCGCTGAAGATCTACAAGCCGTGGCTCGACCAGCGTTTCATCGACGAGCTCGGCGGGCGCAGGGAAATGTCCGCCTACCTGGCGAAAGCGGGACTCGGCGCCCGCACGAGCGCCGCGAAGGCCTACTCGACCGATTCCAACATCCTCGGCGCCACGCACGAAGCGAAAGACCTGGAATTCCTCGACAAGGGCGTGTCGATCGTGCAGCCCATCATGGGCGTGGCGTTCTGGCGCGAGGCCGTGAAAGTGAAGGCGGAGAAGGTCCGGGTTCGCTTCGAGCAGGGCGTGCCGGTGACGCTGAACGGCCGGCAGTTCGCCAACGCCGTGGCGCTGTTCTCCGAGGCGAACGCGATCGGCGGGCGGCACGGCCTCGGCATGAGCGACCAGATCGAGAACCGCATCATCGAGGCGAAAAGCCGCGGCATCTACGAGGCGCCGGGCATGGCGCTGCTGCACATCGCCTACGAGCGCCTGATCAGTGCCATCCACAACGAAGATACGATCGAGCAATACCGCGCGAACGGCCGGCGCCTCGGGCGGCTGCTCTACCAGGGCCGCTGGTTTGATCCGCAGACGCTGATGCTGCGCGAGGCCGCGCAGCGCTGGGTGGCGAAGGTGGTGACCGGCGAAGTCGCGCTGGAGTTGCGCCGCGGCAACGACTACTCGATCCTGGAAACGAAGGGCCCGGGATTTTCCTACCAGCCGGGGCGCCTGACGATGGAGAAGGGCAGGCAGGTGTACTTCTCGCCTGCGGACCGCATCGGGCAGCTGACGATGCGCAATCTCGACATCGCCGACACGCGCGACAAGTTGCGCGCCTATGGCGAAGCGGGGCTGCTGGGGAAGACGAAGGCCGGCGAAGTGCCGCTGCTGGGACCGACGCGGCGCGCGAAGGGCAAGCGCTAGGGCTGGTCCGCCACTTTTCCGAGCAGCAGGAATTCCAGCAGCGCCTTCTGCGTATGTAGCCGGTTCTCGGCCTCTTCCCACACTGCGCTTTGCTTGCCGTCGATCACTTCGGCGGCGACTTCCTCGCCGCGGTGCGCGGGCAGGCAGTGCATGAAGAGGGCGTCCTTGGCGGCGGCTTTCATCATTTCGGCGTCGACCTGCCAGTCCTGGAAGGCGCGCTTGCGCGCTTCGTTCTCGGCTTCGAAGCCCATCGACGTCCAGACGTCGGTGGTGACCAGGTGCGCGCCCTTCGCCGCCGCCATCGGGTCGGCGAACGATTCCACATGCGCATTCCTTCTTTCCGCTTCCACTTCATAGCCCGGCGGCGTCGACACCTGGAGCTTGAAGTCGAACACCTGCGCGGCTTGCAGCCAGGTGTTGCAGACGTTGTTCGAATCGCCGATCCAGGCGACGGTGCGGCCGCGGATCGGGCCGCGCTGCTCGATGTAGGTGTAGATGTCGGCGAGGATCTGGCAGGGGTGGTACTCGTTGGTCAGGCCGTTGATCACCGGCACCCGCGAGTTTTTCGCGAACCTCGAGAGGATGTCCTGCTCGAAAGTGCGCACCATGATGACGTCGCACATGCGCGAAATCACCTGCGCCGCGTCCTCCACCGGCTCGCCGCGCCCGAGTTGCGAGTCGCGCGTGAAGAGGTAGATGGCGGCGCCGCCGAGCTGGTGCATGCCGGCCTCGAACGACATGCGCGTGCGTGTCGAGGGTTTCTCGAAGATCATGGCGAGCGTGCGGTCCTCCAGCGGCCAGTAGCGCTCGTAGCTCTTGAACTTCGCCTTGATCCACTGGGTGCGCGCGAACACGTGCTCGTGCTCTTCGCGCGAGAGGTCCTTGAATTCCAGGAAATGCCGCAGCGCCATCCGGGGCCTCAGGCGGCGGCGCGCCGCGCGAGGAAGGCCTTCACCAGCGGAACCAGCCGCTCCACCACCTGGCGTGCCTCCGCCTCGTTCATGACCAGCGCCGGCAGCAGGCGGATCACGTTGTCGGCGGTGACGTTCATCACCAGGCCGGCGTCGAGTGCCAGCTTGACGAGTTCGGGGCAGGGGCGGTCCAGTTCGACACCAATCATCAGGCCCATGCCGCGGACTTCCACCACGATGTTCCCCAGCTGTGTTTTCAATGATTCGAGAATGACGTTGCCGACGCGAGCGGCGTTTTCCATCAGCTTCTCTTCCTTCACGGTGTCGATGGTCGTCACCACCGCGGTCATCGCGAGCGGATTGCCGCCGAACGTCGAGCCGTGGTTACCGGGCTTGAATATGCCTTTCGCCCGGTTGCCTACCACGCAGGCGCCCACCGGCACGCCCGAGGCGAGCCCTTTGGCGAGCGCCACCACGTCCGGCTTGATCCCGGCGTGCTGGTAGACGAACCACTTGCCGGTGCGGCCGAGCCCGCATTGCACCTCGTCGGAAATGAACAGCCATTGCTGCCGGTCGCAAATCTCCTTGAGGCCGCGCAGGTAGTCCAGGCGCGCGACGTTGATCCCGCCTTCGCCCTGGATCGGCTCGACCATCACGGCGGCGATATTGCGGTTGTGCTCGGCGACCTGGCGCACGGCCTCGAGATCATTCAGCGGCACGCGCACGAAGCCCTGCACCAGCGGCTCGAAGCCCGCCTGCACCTTGCGGCTGCCGGTGGCCGATAGCGTGGCGAGCGAGCGGCCGTGGAAGGCCTTTTCCATGACGACAATGGCGGGCTCGGCGATGCCGCGGTCGTGGCCGTATTTGCGCGCCACCTTGATCGACGCTTCGGTAGCCTCCAGGCCCGAGTTGCAGAAAAACACTTCGTCGAGGCCGGTGATCTCGGCGACGCGGTCGGCGGCCGCCTCCTGGTCCGGAATACGGAACAGGTTCGACGTGTGCACCACGCCACTCTGAATTCTTTTCAATAGCGCCGAATTCAACCTGGGATGCGCATAGCCGAGCGTGTTCACCGCGATGCCGGCCAGCGCATCGAGATATTTGCGCCCCTCTTCATCCCAGAGCCAGACGCCTTCGCCGCGCACGAAGGCGACCGGCTGGCGGGCGTAAGTGTTCATGACGTGAGACATGCGGCCCCCTAAAGGCAAAAATCTATCAGAAAAACCGGGTGTTACCCCAGTTTTCGGAGGCCTTTTTCCTCGGACGGCTTCAATACGCGAATACAAGGCAGGTAGCCCTCGTGGACGATGCCGTGCATTTCCATCTGCTTGTGGGAATGCAGCAGGGAACCGAGGTAGTTGAGGATCTTCCGGGTGATCAACTGGCCCGGCACCAGCATCGGAATGCCGGGCGGGTAGGGCACGATCTGGTCGGCGCAGACGCGGCCGGCGAGCGCGCGATTGACGCGCTCCCGGTCATCGAACACGGGCATCAGCTCGCCGCCGCAGTAGTACGCATCTCTCGGCAGGTACCGGAGTTTCGTGAAGGCGGGAATCTCGGGCGTGCGGACCAGACGCCGCGGCGCGCGGCGTTCGCGCGCGATGCGCATCAACGCGTCGTACAGGCGCGATACCTTGGAGCGCGTGGTGCCGATGGTGAGCAGCAAGGTGAGGGTGTTGAAGGTCGATTTCTCGACCTGGATGTTGTAGCGCTCGAACAGCAGTTTCTGCAGGTCCTCGACGGTGTAGCCGCAACCCGAGATGTCGATGGTGACCTTGGTCGAGTCGAGGCGGATGCCGTCGTGCTTCACCTTTTCCGGCAGGAGGTCCTCGAGCTCGAGGACGCGGAATACCCTGGTCGAGTTCACCAGCTTGCGGACCTCCGCGGCCAGCTCCAGCGTGCGCGACAGCAGCTTGTAGCCTTCCATCACCGCCTGGCGGCGCGCGACGTCGAGGCTGGCGATCAACCCGTACTGCGGGCTGGTCGAGGTATGCATGTTGAAGTTCTCGCGGAACAGGTGCTCCCGGAAATCCGGGTCATTGACGTGGATCATCGAGGCCTGCGAGAAGGCCGAGAGCACCTTGTGGGTGGACTGCGTCGCGTAGTCGGCGCCGGCCTCGAGCGCGCTCGGGCGGAACTCCGGGTGGAAGCGCGCGAAGCCGTACCAGGCCTCGTCGATGATCACCTTGATGCCCCTGGCGTGCGCCGCCTCGACGATCGGCGCGAGGTCGTAGCGCAGGCCGTCGTAGGTGCAGGAGGTCAGGATCAGCGCTTGCGCGTCGGGATGCTTCTGGATTTCCCTCAACAGGGTCTTCTTCGGCACGGGGCCATAGAGCCCGTATTTCCGGTTCAGCGCCGAATCGAGGTAAATCGGGTGCGCGCCCGAGAGCACCACGCCGTGGTGCACGCTCTTGTGGCAGTTGCGGTCGAGCAGCAGCTTTTCGCCGGGCGCGAGCAGTGTCTGGAAGATGACCTTGTTCGCGGTCGAAGTCCCGTTGGTGGCGAAGAAAGTGCGGCGCGCGCCGAACGCCTTTGCCGCTTTCTGCTGCGCTTCGTTGATCACGCCCTTCGGCTCCATCAGCGAGTCGAGCATCGGCACCGAGACCGAGAGGTCGGCATCGAACACGTGCTCGCCCATGAAGTCGTAGAAATCGTTGACCCAGGGACTGCCGCGCAGGGACTCGCCCGAGGAGTGTCCCGGGGTATGCCACTGGTCCTTGGCCATCCAGACGTAGTTCTTGAGCTGGTCGTAGAACGGCGTGCGCGCGCGTTCCTGGATCTGCGCGTTGAGGATGCGGTAGATGCCGCGGTAGTCGCGCTCCTCGCGGTAGAAGTAGCCGTCCACCGCCTCCGCAAACAGCGCATCGACGACGTCGTCCTCCTTCTCCTGCGCGATCAGGATGTAGACATCGAGCTCCGGGCGAAACCGCGTAATGCGCTGCACCAGCTCGAGCGCCGTGGTCTGCAGCTTCTTTCTCGGGTTGGCGCCGTTTTTCGCCAGCGTATACAGGGTGTCGTCCACCAGCACCGCCTGCAGGTCGCCGTCGGCCTGGATGACCGACAGCGCTTCCTTCGCGGTGGTGACGCCGGTGAAGGTGATGCCCAGCGGATTGTCGAGCGAACGGGCGGCGGCGTTCAGCCCCTTCACGAACTCGCGCAGGACCAGGTGCTCGTCGTTGATGACCAGAATTCTGCTGACCGGCTTCGCCATTCAGCAGTCACTATAATGCGGCATGGCGGAAGAACCCTCCATTGTCGAGTTTGTCATCCGCGGCGAGACGCTCGACGGCAAGCCGTTCCGGCCGAGCGACTGGGCCGAGCGCCTGTGCGGCGTGATGTCGGCATTCGGCGGCGATCAGCGCCTGCAGTACTCGCCGTTCGTCCACCCGATTTCCGCGAACGGGGTGCGCTGCGTGGTGGTGGACATCCGGCTGGAGGAACTCGAGCCGATGGCGTACCGGTTTCTCCTCAGCTTCGCCAAGGACAACGAACTCCAAGTACGTGATGGCCGCATTGCGGAGCGCAGCAAGCTGGCCGAGATGCAGCGTGTCGGCGATACCGCCTAGTTGCCGAGGTTACTTCAGGCCCTTGACGGCCTGCGCAAGGCGGCTCTTTTGACGGTCGCCGGCATTGCGGTGGATGACGCCCTTGGCGACCACACGGTCGATGACCCTCTGGGTCTCGCGCAGCGCCTTGGCGGCGGCGTCCTTGCCGCCGGCGGCGACGGCCTTGGTGACGTTCTTGATTGCGGTGCGCACCGAGGTGCGCAGGCTCGCGTTGTGCGCCCGGCGGGTGATCGCCTGGCTGGCGCGCTTGCGCGCCGACTTGATGTTGGCCATGGAGGAATCCGGCTTCTGAAAGGGGCCGAATCTTAGCATGAACCTCCCCGTCGGAATCGCAGGATGAACCTGCTCCGGGCCCTCGCCGCCGTCAGCAGCCTCACCATGGTGAGCCGGGTGCTCGGCTACGCGCGCGACTTCTTCATCGCCCGGGTGTTCGGCGCGGGGCTGCTGACCGACGCCTTTTTCGTCGCCTTCAAGATCCCCAACCTGCTGCGTCGCCTCTTCGCCGAGGGTGCCTTTTCGCAGGCTTTTGTGCCCCTGCTCGGCGAGCACAAGCAGAAAAAGACTTTCGAGGAAACAAGATCCCTCATCGACGCCGTCGCCACGCTGCTGTTCCTGGCGCTGGTGCTGGCGGCCGCCCTGGGGATGGCCGCGGCACCTCTCATCGTGTACCTGACGGCGCCCGGGTTTGCCGCCGAGCCCGGCAAGTTCGAGCTCACGGTGCAGCTCCTGCGCATCACCTTCCCGTACATCGTCTTCATTTCGCTGGTGGCGCTGTCCGCCGGCATCCTCAACACCTGGAACCGGTTCTCGGTGCCGGCCCTCACGCCGGCGCTGCTGAACGTGTCCTTCATCGTCGGCGCGGCCTTTTTCGCCGATCGCTTCGACCCGCCGGTGCTGGTGCTTGCCTGGGCGGTGTTCATCGGCGGCATGCTGCAACTCGGGTTCCAGGTTCCCTTCCTGTTGAAATTGAACCTGCTGCCCCGCTGGCGCCTCGATTTCCGCCATCCCGCGGTGCGCCGGCTGCTGCTGCTCATGGTGCCGGCCGCGTTCGGGGTTTCGGTCAGCCAGGTCTCGCTGCTGATCAACCAGATTTTTGCCTCCTTCCTGCCGACGGGCAGCGTGTCTTGGCTCTACTACGCCGACCGGCTGATGGAGCTGCCGGCGGGCGTGCTCGGCGTGGCGCTCGGCACCATCCTGCTGCCCAGCCTGTCGCGCTATCACGCCGACGCCAACCCGACGGAATACCGCCGGCTGCTCGACTGGGGCCTGCGCGTCACGCTCCTGCTGGCGGCGCCGGCGGCCGCGGCGCTCGCCGTGTTGGCGCTGCCGCTGATCGCCACGCTGTTCCACTACGGGCGCTTCGGCGAGGCGGACGCGTGGATGACGCGCCAGGCGCTGGTTGCCTACAGCGTCGGCCTCATCGGCATGATCCTGGTGAAGATCCTTGCGCCAGGCTTCTACGCGCGGCAGGACATCGCGACGCCGGTGAAGATCGGCATCGTCACGCTGGTGCTGACGCAGGCGATGAACCTCGCCTTCGTCGGCACCCTGCGGCACGCCGGCCTCGCGCTCGCGATCGGGCTGGGGGCGTGCGTCAATGCCGGACTTCTGTATTTCTACCTGAGGAAGAATGACGTCTTCATTCCTCAGGCGGGCTGGCTCGAGTTCCTGTTAAAAGTGGCTGCGTCGGTCGGCTTCATGGCAATCGTGCTCTTCACCACCATGGGGGAGGCCGCGTGGTGGCTTGCCGCGCCCTGGCAGCACCGCCTTGCGGCGATCGCGGGGCTGGTGGTGCTGGGCAGCGCGGCCTACGGCGCCTGCCTCCTCGCGTTCGGTTTCCGGCTGCGCGACTTTTCGCGTGCAGGAGCCGCGTGATGGCCGGGCTCCAGGCATTCGAGAAGATCCTTGCTGAAAAGGAAGAAAGGATCGACCTCGCGCACGCCTGCCTGTTGATCGCCGAGGACGCCTATCCAGGCCTGGAGGTCGAGCGCTACCTCGGGGAGATCGAACGCATGGCGATGCGGCTGCGCGGGCGCCTGCCGAAGGACGACGGCGCCGAAGAGCGGGTCGTCGCGCTGAACCAGTACCTCTTCGAAGACCTCGGCTACTGGGGAAATACCGAGGCGTACTACGATCCGCGCAACAGCTACCTGAACGAAGTCATCGACCGCAAGACCGGCATCCCGATCAGCCTCGCGGTGATCTATCTCGAAGTGGGCCGGCGCATCGGCCTGCCGCTCGAAGGCGTGTCGTTCCCGGGCCACTTCCTGGTCCGCCTGCGGGTGCGCGGCGGCATGCTGGTGCTCGACCCGTTCTCGGGCGGCGCGCCGCAGTCCCAGGATGAATTGCGCGCCCGGCTGGAGCGCGTGATTCCCCGGAGCGCGGCAGGCAACTTGCCGGTCTCCGAGCTGCCGCTTGACCAATTCCTCGAGCCGGCGTCCACGCGGCAGATCCTCGCGCGCATGCTGAGGAATCTCAAGGGGATTTACCGGGAAACGGACAAGCCCGAGCGCCTGCTCGAAGTCCTCAACCGCATCCTGGTGGTGGTGCCCGAGGCGAGCACCGAATTGCGCGACCGCGGCCTGGTCTACCAGCGGCTGGAATGCTATCGGGCCGCCTACAAGGACCTCACGGACTATGTCGAGCGCGAGCCGGACGCCCCGGATTACTACGAGGTGCGCGCCCGGCTGACGGAGCTTTCGACCCTCTGTGCACGTTTAAATTGACGCTACAATCGCCGCTTTCCCGAGGAACCCGAGGAGACTCATGAAACGCAGATCATTCCTGAAGAAAGCCGCGGCCGGATTGGCCGTCGGTACCGTTGCGGCGCCGGCCATCGCGCAGTCGTCGCCGACCATCAACTGGCGCATGGCTTGCAGCTGGCCGAAGAGCCTTGACACGTTGTTTGGCGGCGCCGAGCACCTCGCGAAGCGGGTTGGCGAGATGTCGGGCGGAAAATTCAACATCAAGGTGTTCGCCGCCGGCGAGATCGTCGGTGGCCTGCAGGTTCTGGATGCGGTCCAGGCGGGCACCGTGGAATGCGGCCACACCGCGGCGTACTACTATTTCGGCAAGAATCAGGCCTTTGCCTTCGGTACGAATGTTCCGTTCGGCATGAATGCGCGCCAGCGCGCCGCGTGGTATCAGCACGGCGGCGGCCTGGAGCTGATGCGCGAACTGTACAAGGGTTACAACATCGTCAATTTCCTGGCCGGCACGACCGGGGCGCAGATGGGCGGCTGGTATCGCAAGCCGATCAAGTCTGTCGCCGACCTGAAGGGCTTGAAGATGCGGATCGGCGGGACCGGCGGCCAGGTGCTGAGCAAGCTTGGCGTGGTGCCGCAGCAGATCGCCGGCGGCGACATCTACCCCGCGCTGGAAAAGGGCACGATTGATGCGGCCGAGTGGGTGGGACCTTACGACGACGAGAAGCTCGGCTTCTACAAGGTGGCCAAGCACTACTACTACCCGGGCTGGTGGGAAGGCGGCTCGACCCTCGAACTGCTGGTCAATGACAAGACCTGGGCGTCGCTGCCTAAGGAATACCAGGCCATGGTCGAGGCGGCCAGCGCCGAGGCCTATGCCTGGATGATGGCCAAGTACGACGCGCTCAATCCGCCGGCAATGAAACGCCTGCTCGCGGGCGGCACGATCCTCGCTCCGTTCTCGAACGACGTCCTGGTTGCGGCCTACAAGATATCGGAGGAGCTCTACCAGGGTTTTGCGGCGAAGGATCCGGCGTTCAAGAAAATCTACGACCACTGGTACAAGTTCCGTGCCGATCAGGCGCAGTGGTTTTCGATCGCGGAAGGCCGCTTCGACAGCTTCATGGCCTCCACGCAGCGCGCGGCGCAGCGTTCAGCGGGATCGAAGAAGTAGTCCGCACCGCGACAGCCTGCGAAAAAAGCCCCGCTTCGGCGGGGCTTTTTCTTTACTTCTTCCCGCCCTTCTTGCCGGCCTCCTCAAGGGCCCTGTCGAGCGCGTCCTCCAGGGCGTCCTGCGCCTTTTCCTCCGCTGGCGTGGACGCGTCCGGCACTTCGATCTGGATCTGCTCGGTGTTGACGGCCGCCTTCTTCGCCAAGCCGCCGCTCACGATACCGGGGAAAGCGATCACCAGTCCCACCATGAGGATCTGGATCAATACGAAGGGCACGGCGCCCCAGTAGATCTGCCCGGTGGTGACCCTGGCGATGGGCTTGCCGGTGATCCGGTCGGTGTAGTCCTTGGTTGCCGCGACGCTGCGCAAATAGAACAGCGCGTAGCCGAATGGCGGATGCATGAACGAAGTCTGCATGTTGATGCTGATCAGGATGCCGAACCAGATCAGGTCGATGCCGAGCTTCTCCGCCACCGGGGCGAGCAGCGGGACGATGATGAAGGCGAGCTCGAAGAAATCCAGGAAGAACGCGAGCAGGAACACCAGCAGGTTCACCACGATCAGGAAGCCGACCTGCCCGCCCGGCAGGCCGCTCAGCAGGTGCTCCACCCAGAGGTGGCCATCGACGCCGTAGAAGGTCAGGCTGAAGACGCGCGCGCCGACCAGGATGAACACCACGAAGGAAGTCAGCTTTGCGGTCGTATTCATCGCCTGGCGCATCAGGTCGATCGACAGGCGCCGGCGCGCGATTGCCATCACCAGCGCGCCGCTTGCACCCATGGCGCCGCCTTCGGTCGGCGTCGCCACGCCGAGGAAAATGGTCCCGAGGACCAGGAAAATCAGCATCAGCGGCGGGATCAGCACGAACGTGACGCGCTCGGCGATGCGCGACAGCAATCCCAGTTTGAGCAGGTGGTTGAGCAGCGAGGCGAAGAACGCGACCGCGACGCCGACGGCGGTGGACACCACCAGCATCTCGTCGACCGGCGCATCCGGCGCGCCGAATTGGATCTTGGCGAAGACGAAGGCCGCGCCCGCTGAGACGGCGAACAGCACGACCAACGACCGGCTGCCGCTGCTGCCGTTTGCTTCGCGATAGGTGCGCGCCTCCAGCGGCAGGGCGGGCGCCCAGGCCGGCCTGGCCATGGTGACGCCGACGGCATAGGCCGCGTAGAGGGCGGTCAGGACCAGGCCGGGGATGAAAGCGCCGGCATACATGTCGCCCACCGACTTGCCGAGCTGGTCCGCCATCACGATCAGCACCAGCGAGGGGGGGATGATCTGCGCCAGCGTTCCCGAGGCGGCGATGACCCCCGTCGCGAGGCGCCGGTCGTAGCCGTAGCGCAGCATGATCGGCAGCGAGATCAACCCCATCGAGATCACCGACGCGGCCACTACGCCGGTGGTCGCGGCGAGCAGCGCGCCGACGAAGATCACCGCGAAAGCGAGGCCGCCGCGCAGCGGGCCGAACACCTGCCCGATCGTATCGAGCAGGTCCTCGGCCATGCCGCTGCGCTCCAGCACCAGCCCCATGAAGGTAAAGAACGGCACCGCGAGCAGGGTGTCGTTCGACATGATCGCCCAGATGCGCTGCGGTAGCGCCTGGAACAGCGCCGGCGAAAGCATGCCCAGCTCGATGCCGAGCAGGCCGTAGAAGATGCCGCAGGCGGCGAGCGCGAAAGCGACCGGGTAGCCGAACAACATCACCACGATCAACGAAGCGAACATGAGCGGCGCCATGTTCTGGATCAGGAACTGGGTCATGCTGTCTCCCCCCGCTGCTTGCGCAACTCTTCAGCGAGCAGTTCCTCATCGGTCGGGCCTTCATCTTTCTCGCTCGGGTCCGGGATCAGGCCGCGCAGGAAAGCAATGCGCTTGATCATCTCCGAAACACCCTGCAGCACGAGCAGGAAGAATCCCACCGGGACCATCAGGCGGCCCGGCCAGACCAGCAAGCCCCCGGCGTTGGTCGAGATTTCATGGCTTCGATAGGCATCCACGAACACCGGCCAGGAAAGCCACATGATCGTGATGGCCATCGGCAGCAGAAAGAAAATCGTGCCGAGAATATCGATCCACGCCTTGGCGCGTCCGGACAGGTTTGCCGTCACGATGTCGATGCGCACATGCTGGTTGTGAAGCAGCGTATAGCCCGCGCAAAAAAGGAAGACGAAGGAGAACAGGTACCACTGGATTTCCAGCCACGCATTCGAGCTCATGTTGAGCGAATAGCGCATCACCGCGTTGCCGGTGCTGATCAGCACGGCGGCAAGGATCAGCCAGTAGGTCAGCTTGCCGACCTGCTCATTCAACCCATCAATCGCGCGCGACAGCGCCAGCAGCAGCTTCATTGGCCTCCTCCTCGAATCCGGGTCAGTCAGTCGCTCGTCAGGTGCTCGCACGCAAACGCAGCGCGCGCTCCTGCACGGCCGCGTGCAGCCGCGGCTTGTAGCCCAAGGCAAAGAACACTTCGGCGGCGAGGAAGATCGGCGCCACGAAAATCTGGAACAGGTTGTCGGCCAGCGCTGGCTTGCGGCCCTCGAACACGTGGCCGACCAGTTGCAGGATCCAGCCGCCGACGAACAGTACCGCGAACCAGGTCCAGCCCTGAACCGCCCCGCGATCGGCGATGAATTGCCCAAGCCAGACCAGGGCTGCGCTGATCGCCAGCATCGCAATTCCCAGCGGCACGTCGAGGACGAAGTAGTACGCCACCACTACTGCCGCAAACAGCATGGCAACGGTGAGCGTCACGCCACCGGCTTCGAGGCGCAGCCACGCCATCGGGATGAACAGCGACAGCATGATCGCGGGGACGCCGACGAAATGCGTGGCCTTGTTGCGGCGATCCTGATGGTAGGCCGCGTAGAACCCCATCTGTTCTTCTAGAGGCTTCATATTTTCACTATAATCAACATTTTAACCTCATCCATGGTCGTCACACACGGCTCGTTGCCGCCGTCCGGGAGCCGTTGCGCACTGACCATCGGCAATTTCGACGGCGTGCACCGCGGGCACCGGGCGCTGATCGACCGGGTTACGGCCAAGGCGGACGAGCTTCGATTGACCTCCAGCGTACTGACATTCGAGCCGCATCCCCGCGAGTTCTTTTCCGGCGCCGCGGCGCCGGCGCGGCTGACGCGGCTGCGAGACAAGCTCGAGTTGCTCGCGCAGGCGGGCGTGAAGCGCGTGCATGTCGCGCGTTTTGACGCGCGTATGGCTGCGCTGCCGGCTGCGCGCTTCGTCGAGGAGGTCCTGAAGATCGGCCTCGGGGTGCGATGGTTGCTCGTGGGGCGGGATTTCCGATTCGGCGCGAAGCGCGCAGGCGACTTTTCCTCGTTGCAGAACAAGGGCTTCGATCTGGAGGCGTTTGCGGATGTGCAGTTCGACGGGAAGCGCGTGTCGAGCTCGGCGGTGCGCGCCGCCCTGGCGAAGGGCGACCTGCGCGCCGCCGAGGGGCTGCTTGGCCATCCCTACGTCATCAGTGGCCGGGTCGCGCATGGCGCAAAACTGGGCCGCGGCCTGGGGTACCCGACGGCCAATATCCTGCTGCGACGGGTGTCGCCGCTGGCCGGGATCTACGTGGTCGACGTCGAGGGGTTCGGGCACGGGGTTGCAAGCGTCGGCCGCCGGCCCACGGTCAACCCGGTAGCCATCCCGCTGCTCGAAGTCCACCTGTTCGATTGCGACCGCGACCTCTATGGCGAGCACCTGAAAGTGCGTTTCCTGGAGAAGCTGCGCGACGAGGAAAAATACGACGGGCTCGAGGCCCTGCGCCAGGCGATCGCGGGAGACGTGCAGCGTGCCAGGGAATACTTCAAGCGCCATGGCTGATTACAAGAACACGCTCAACCTGCCCGATACGCCGTTTCCGATGCGCGGCGACCTCGCCAAGCGCGAGCCGCTTTGGGTGAAGGAGTGGAACGAGAAGGGCGTCTACCAGCGCCTGCGCGCCGTGGGCAAGGGCCGCCCGCGCTTCGTGCTGCACGACGGCCCGCCCTATGCCAACGGCGACATTCATATCGGGCATGCGGTCAACAAGATCCTGAAGGATGTGATCGTCAAGTCGAAGACCATGGACGGGTTCGACGCGCCCTACGTGCCCGGATGGGATTGCCACGGCATGCCGATCGAAGTGCAGATCGAGAAAAAGCACGGCAAGAACCTGGCACCGGGCGAGACCCAGCGCCTGTGCCGCGCCTATGCCACCGAGCAGATCGAAAGCCAGAAGAAGGACTTCCAGCGCCTCGGCGTGCTGGGCGACTGGGACCATCCCTATCTCACCATGGCCTATGGCAACGAGGCAGACGAGATCCGCGGCCTCGGCCAGCTGCTGGCAAAGGGCTACATCTTCCGCGGCCTGAAGCCGGTCAACTGGTGCTTCGATTGCGGCTCGGCCCTGGCCGAGGCCGAAGTCGAGTACGAGGACCGCCAGGATCCCGCCGTCGATGTGGGATTCGGTTTTGTTGAACACCAGAAAATTGCAGAGGCATTCTCCCTGAGGTCGCTGCCCGAAAAGCCGGGCTGGATCGTCATTTGGACCACCACGCCGTGGACGCTGCCGGCCAACCAGGCGCTCAACGTCAATCCGGACTTCGACTACGCGCTGGTCGAGACCGACCGCGGCCTCCTGATCGTCGCGGACGCCATGCTCGCCGCGGGCGACATTCCCGATGCCACCGAGGAGGAGTTCGACGGTCTCGGCATGCCGCGGCTGCTGGCGAAATACGGCGTCAAGGTGTGGCGCGCAATCGGCAAGGCCAAGGGCCGCGCGCTCGAGAACATCCGCTTCCAGCACCCGCTCTACGATCGCACCTCGCCGGTTTACCTCGGCGACTACGTCACGCTCGAGACGGGCACCGGCGTCGTGCACTCGGCGCCCGCTTACGGCGTGGAGGACTTCGAGTCGTGCCGCCGCTACGGCATGAAGGACGACGAGATCCTCACTCCGGTGCTGGGCGACGGCAGGTTCGCCGCCTCGCTGCCCCTCTTCGGCGGCATGCAGATTTGGGACGCGAACGGCAAGATCGTGCGGCTGCTGCGTGAAAACGGCTCGCTGTTCTCGGCCGACTGGAAGTTCACGCATAGCTACATGCACTGCTGGCGGCACAAGTCGCCGGTGATCCTGCGCGCCACCGTCCAGTGGTTTGCGTCCATGGACAAGAAGGTGGAAGGGGAGAGCCTGCGCGAGGCCGCCCTGCGCGGCATCGAGGACACCAGGTTCTACCCGGACTGGGGCAAGGCGCGGCTGCACGGCATGATCGCCAACCGGCCGGACTGGACGCTGTCGCGCGCCCGCCAATGGGGCGTGCCGATGCCGTTCTTCGTGCACAAGGAAACCGGCGCACTGCACCCGAGGACGCTAGAGCTGATCGAGGAGGTCGCGAAGCGCGTGGAAAAAGGTGGCATCGAGACCTGGCAGACCGTGAAGGCCGAGGAGCTGCTGGGCGCCGATGCCGCGCACTACGAAAAGGTGCGCGACACGATCGACGTCTGGTTCGATTCGGGTTCCACGCACTTCACGGTACTCAAGGGCTCGCACGCCGCCGCGAGCGCCTTTCCCGCCGACCTCTACCTCGAGGGCTCGGACCAGCACCGCGGCTGGTTCCATAGCTCGCTGCTGGTGTCCTGCATGATGAACGGCGTGCCGCCGTACAAGGCGCTGCTCACGCACGGCTTCGTCATCGACATGGAAGGCCGCAAGATGTCGAAGTCGAAGGGCACCGGCATGGCGCCGCAGCAGGTCGCCGGCACGCTCGGCGCGGAAATCCTCCGTCTGTGGGTGACCTCCGGCGATTACTCGGGCGAGCTGACGATCTCCAACGAGATCCTGAAGCGCGTGGTGGAAAGCTACCGGCGCATCCGCAATACGCTGCGCTTCCTGCTCGCCAATACCGCCGACTTCGACCCGGCAAGACACGCCGTGCCGGTCGAGCAGATGACCGAGATCGACCGCTACGCGCTGGCGCTCGTCGCACGCGAGCAGCAGGCGATGATCGAGGACTACCAGCGGTATCAGTTCCACCTGGTGGTGCAGCGGCTCCAGTCCTTCTGCTCGGAGGACCTGGGCGGGTTCTACCTCGACATCCTCAAGGACCGCCTCTACACCTGCGGCGCGGACTCGCGCGCGCGCCGTTCCGCCCAGACGGCGCTCTGGCACATCACGAACAGCCTGTTGAAGCTGATGGCGCCGATCCTGAGCTTTACCGCGGAGGAGGCCTGGAAGATCTTTTCCGGGCAGGGCGACAAGAGCGTGTTCGAGGAAACCTGGCATCGCATCCCGGAGGCGGGGTTGGACCAGGCGTCGATGGATCACTGGGGTAACGTGCGGCAGTTCCGGGAAATCGTGACCAAGCGGATCGAGGAAAAGCGCGAGCAGAAGCTGGTGGGCTCCTCGCTCGCTGCGGAGCTCGATATCCAGGCCCATGGCGCCGTCTTCGAGTCGCTCAAGCGCCTGGGCGATGAACTGCGCTTCGTGCTGATCACCTCGAGTGCTTCGGTCCGCGAGGACAATGGACTGCCGGTGCGCGTCGAGGTAAAGCCGAGCAGCCATCCCAAATGCGACCGCTGCTGGCATTACCGGGCGGACGTGAACGAGGCCGGCCTGTGCGGCCGCTGTGAAACCAACCTGAAGGGCCCCGGAGAGTCGCGCCAGTATGCCTAAGGCGCTACCGTGGTTCGCGGGATCGGCGGCGATCTCCGTGGTGGACCAAATGGTGAAGTGGATCTTCCTGTCGAAATTCTTGCCGGGGGAGAGACTGGAAGTCACCGGATTCTTCAACCTGGTGCTGGTCTTCAACAAGGGCGCCGCGTTCAGCTTTCTCGCCAACGCACCCGGGTGGCAGACCCCGGTGCTGGCCACGGTGGCCATCACCGCCTCCGCGGTCATTGCCTATCTGATTCTCAGGAATGGCAACAAACGGCTGTTCTGTCTTGGCCTGGCGCTGATCCTTGGGGGCGCCATCGGCAACCTGATCGACCGGCTGCGCTTCGGCTACGTGGTCGATTTCCTCGATTTTCATGCCTTGGGCTGGCACTGGCCCGCGTTCAACGTGGCCGATTCGGCAATCACGGTGGGCGCCGTGGCGCTGATCCTGGAAGGATTCGTGAACCGTGAACGGCGACCTGGCGCTGCTTCTTAAGGCGCTCGCCTTCGCCGCCCACAAGCACCGCGACCAGCGGCGCAAGGATGCGGAGGCGTCCCCCTATATCAACCATCCGATCGCGCTCGCCAACGTACTGGTCAGCGAAGGCGGCGTCGAGGATGTCGAGGTGCTGTGTGCCGCGCTGCTGCACGACACCGTCGAAGACACCGACACCACGCCCCAGGAACTCGTCGACCACTTCGGTCCGCGCATCGCGCGCGTGGTGGCCGAGGTCACGGATGACAAGAGCCTGGACAAGGCCGACCGCAAGCGCCTCCAGGTCGAACATTCCCCCGGCCTGAGCCGGGAAGCGAAACTGGTGAAGCTGGCTGACAAGACCTGCAACCTGCGCGATGTCGACCTGCGCCCGCCCGCGACCTGGGACCTTGCCCGCCGCCGCGAGTATTTCGACTGGGCAAAACGCGTGGTCGACGGCCTGCGCGGTGTGCATCCGCGGCTGGAGGCCGCCTTTGACGCCGCCTATGCGAGGCGACCGACGTGAGAAAATGCGCGCCATGGAAGTCCTGCTAGCCAACCCCCGGGGATTCTGCGCCGGCGTCGAGCGCGCCATCGAGATCGTCGAGCGCGCCCTGGCGCAATTCGGCTCGCCGATCTACGTGCGCCACGAGATCGTGCACAACAAGACCGTGGTCGAGAACCTGCGCGCCAAGGGCGCGGTGTTCGTCGAGGAGCTGGACGAGATCCCCGCCGGCGCCACGGTGGTGTTCAGCGCGCACGGCGTTTCCAAGGAGGTCCGCGCGGACGCCGAGCGGCGCGGCCTCAAGGTGTTCGACGCCACCTGCCCGCTGGTGACCAAGGTGCACGTCGAGGTCGCCAAGAAGCTCAAGGAAGGCTACGAGATCGTGATGATCGGCCACCGCGGCCACCCCGAATCGGAGGGCACCATGGGACAGGCGGCGCACGGCATGCACCTCGTGGAGACCGTGGCCGACGTGGCGACGCTGCGCGTCGACGCGCCCGAGCGGCTCGCCTACGTGACCCAGACCACGCTGTCGGTGGATGACGCGAAATCCATCGTCGCCGCGCTGCGCGCGCGCTTTCCGCAGATCCGCGGGCCGAAGCGCGACGACATCTGCTATGCGACGCAGAACCGGCAGGACGCGGTCAAGTTCATGGCGCCGCAGTGCGAAGTGGTGATCGTGGTGGGTTCGCCCAACAGCTCCAATTCGAACCGGCTGCGCGAGGTCGCGGAGCACATCGGCGCGCAGGCCTACATGGTGGACAGCGCCGCGGGCCTGCGCCCGGAGTGGATCGCCGGCAAGCAGCGCGTCGGCGTGACCGCGGGCGCTTCAGCCCCCGAGGTCCTGGTGCAGGAAGTGGTCGCCAAGCTGCGCGCGCTCGGCGCGCGCAGCGTGACGTCGCTCGACGGCGTGGTCGAGAAGGTGGTGTTTACGCTGCCGCGCGAGCTCGCCGGCTGAATCGCCCGCCGGCTCAGCGTTCCCGGTAGGAGAAGCGCCGCACGCTGCCGGCGCCCGCGCCGAGCTGGATGCCGATGGTGTTCTTGCTGGTATCCGCGCTGGTGACGATGCCCTTGATCGCGCCGCTGGGCAGCTGCACCACCGCCACGCCCACCGTGACCACCGCCCCGAGCTTCTGGCCGGCCACCTGGCCCGCCGCGGTGCTGAGGTAGGTCCCCGACTTGTAGTCGAACTGGTACTGCCAGCTGTCGCCGCCCACGGAGCACTGCGCACCGGTGGTGGCGGCGATGGGGACGTTGGTGGTGACGACCAGCGTGCCGAGGATCAGCTCGGGGTCGATGTTGACGCGCTCGCCCGCCGTGCCGATGTTGAAGTCGATCTTCCAGCCGTCATCCGAGTTCCAGTTCACCGGCGACGTGCTGGTGGTGCGCGTCTCCGTAGTGGGTGCGCTCAGCGTCTGGTTGACCAGCGTCGCGTCGGTGCGCAGGTTCTGGGCGCCGAGCGTGCCGTAGGGCGTGGTGTCCTTGTCCTTGAAGGCGTACAGCGACTGCACCCAGGACACCGAGGCGTCATCCACCGGGACTGCCGCCGGATCCTTCAGGTCCTTGGCGCCGAGGTAACGGCCGGTGCCAACGAAGAGGACGCGCTTCGTGCCGCCGGTCGTGCTGATCTTGGTGAGCACCGGCTTGGTGGTGATCGCCTGCGTGCGCGGCGTGCCCGAGCCGTCCTTGAGCTGGGTGAGGTGCAGGATCGAGGGCACGTCGCCCGACGCCGTGCCCATGTCCATGCGCCAGACGTTGCCGAGCTGGTCGCCGCCGTAGACGTAGCGGAAGGTGGCGTCGACGAACGCGCTGTCGTAGAACGCGGCGATCTTCATCAGGCCGGAGGGCGTCGTCGCGCTGCCCACCGAGGCGTCGACGGGGACCGTGTTCAGAAGCGCGCCGGTGATCGCGTCGAGCACGTAGAAATAGCCCTTGCCGTTGCCGGTCGCGCCGACGTTGTTGATGCCGGAACTCACCACCACCACCCACCTGCCATCCGACGATCTCTTGCCGATCACCGGGTTGCCGAAGCTGAACCCCAGGTTGGGGTCGTTGATCGCGCAGATCGTGGAATCGGAGCAGAACTCCCAGAGCGCCTTCGGCGTGGCAGCGTCGGTGACATCCAGTGCGTAGAAGCCGCGGCCGCCGAAATTCGCGCCGCCCACCAGGATCGTCTTCCAGACGCCGGTCGGCGGCGTCGTGGTAGCGTCGGTCACTTGGAACACGTCCGCCGTTTCGGGCGTGCCGTCGACGAAGTAGGTGTGCCGGGACTTGTAGTCCTTGTCGGCGAGCGCCCACAACCCGGACATCAGGAAGCGCGGCAGGTAGGCCCATGCCTCGATGCCGGTGTCGCCGTCGAAGGCGTGCAGGAAACCGTCGTTCGCGCCCACGTACAGGCGCGGCGAGCGGCCAGCGCCGGCGTTCAGCGCGCTTTGCGTGCTCTTGAACGAGGCGTACGAGGGCTGCACCGAATCGGCATAGTTGAGCAGCGGCTTGCGCACGTAGGCCGGCTTGGCGTTGATGGTGTCGCCGAGGATGGTCTGCAGCGCCGTGCCGGAGCCCGGTTCGACGAACTTGCGGTCGCGGAACGAACCCGAGGTCAGGTCGGCCGAAAGTTCCAGCCCGGTCTGGCCGCGCAGGTAGTTGACCATTTTCTGGCCGTCGTTGAGGTCGGTGAGCTGGGACGGTGAAATGACGCCGAGCGCGCACTGGCCCATGTTGCCCGCGGGCGTGCACTTGTTGGTGAAATAGGCCTGCTCGGTGCCGTTCAGTTCGCCCCAGAGGAAATTCTTCACCTTGTTGGTGCCGGCCGGGGCGTAGGTCTTGATGGTGCGCGTGTCGCTCGACGCGCTCACTTTGCTGAGCAACAGCGTATCGGCATTCCACAGGATGGCCGCCTCGACGTTGCCGGTCGACGGGTCGATGTTCTGCGCCACGATCTTGCCCGACCAGGTGTCGGTTTCGTAGGTGGTGCTGAAGATCTGCCGGTCGGTCTGGGTGATGTTCGGGCTCGAGGTGGCCGAGGCCGCCGCCGCCGCCACCTGCACGTTGAGCGCGGTGAGCGCGCCTTCCAGGCCCGCGGCCAGCGCCGAGGCGTTGCTCGCCGAATAGAAGGTGCCGCGGCCGTTGACCGCGGCGTGCCACAGGTCGTCCAGCGCCGATGCCTTGTCCGCGCTGGGCGAGGGCCAGTTACAGGTGGCGCCGGGGGCCCAGGAGCACGCGCCGCTGGTGCCGGCCTTGATGTTGGCGAAGTCGCCAGTGGCCGAGGTTTCGTAGTCGGACTGGTAGCGCAGCAGGCCGTCCACCATGCCGATACCGAAGGTCACCATGTGCTGGTGGGTGATGAAATCCTTGTTGCCCGGCTTGGTCGGCACCACGCCGAGGCCCGAGAGGTTGACCGATCCGGTGCCGCCGAGGTTGTTGGTCGGCCCGGAGGTAGTGCCGCCTTCGCGGAGCCGAGTCTTGTAGTAGTACAGCGCAATGTCGGCGAGCGTGCCGCTGCCGCCGGGTGAACTGCCGGCCACGTCGCCCGACAGCAGCCCGCCGTCATAGGTGCCGCTCGCGCGACTCACCACCGGCGTGGTGTAGCCGGTGATGGTGGTGGGGTCGGTGTTGTCCTGGTTGTCCATGTCCGCGTTGTCGAGCTTCTTGCCCTTGTCGGTCTGGTTCCAGTAGCCGTCGGTGGTGAGCAGGGCGAAGTTGCGCTGGCAGGCGACCTGCACCGGATCGTCGGCCGAGCCCAGCCCGGAGGTGAGCCCCGAGCCGAGCTTGCCGGCGAAGATCCAGCCCGCGGTGGACAGCGCAGGCCGCAGCCGCGTGCCGCTGACTGTTTCGGCGACGCCGGTCTTGCCGATGTTGTACATCTTCGTATACCAGTTCGCCGCGTGACTGCCGCTGGTCTGCCCCGAGAAATCGTCGACCTTCAGGTAGCGGAACGACTGGATATCGGTCTTGGTGCTGCTGTCGGTTTCGTCCCGCTTTGGCGTGATGGTCATGAAGCCGACGCGCATCCGGTTGGGAATCGGCGGTATGTTGGTCGGCTTGGACACGAAGGGCTGGAAGGCGCGCCCCGCCGCGGTCTTCATGGTCAGCAGGCGCGTCCGGTAGTAGGTGTACCAGCGCGCGTAATTCTGGATCTCCTCGGTAAAGGTGCAGGTCGGCGCGGCGGCGCAGTCGGAGCGGCCGGTGCGGCCGGTGAAGGTGTTGCCCGTGACAATGCTCTCGCGCGTGAACAGGCCGAAGCGCGCGTACATGTAGGTGGTGCCCGCGTCGATGAACTTGGAGCCGCAGCGCGGTGTCGCGGGCGAGCCGGTGCTGCCGGTGACCAGGCCCGCGGCGAAGGCGTCGGCCTGGGTCTTGCAGAAGCGGACGTTGGCCGGGAACGGAAAGCCGACGGGCGCCGTGCCGGGGGTCGTGGCCAGCGTGCAGGTGTTGAGGTTGACGTCGCTGCAATACTCCACCGGGGTGATGCGGTAGGCCACCGGGTTGATGGCCGTGCTGCTGTCCCGGATGTTGTACATGCCGTTGCCCAGCAGTTTCCAGGAATTGACGGTGTCGCTCGAGTCGCTGCCGGAGCCGGACCCCTGGTAGGCGAAGGTGGTGGCGGTGGGGGCGGGGCTCGCCAGCACCGCGGTGGAAGAACTATCCTGGTTGTTGTTGCTGTTGACATCGATGCTGATCAGGTCGCCGGGGCCGACGCCGTGCCCCGAATACGTCACCGTGATGACGTTGCCGCTGCCGCGCGTCCAGGTGCCGCCGGTGAAGTTGGTCGGCGGGACGCGCGCCCAGAAGCCGGAACTCCCCGAGGTGCCGCCGGCATTGGCCGCGGTGTAGCTGAATTGGTTGGCGTTGGACACCGTCACCGTGGCGGAGCCCCGGTTCAGGACGGCGTCGCCGGGCTGGACCGAGACGACGTCGCCGGTCGTCAGGCCGTGGCCGTTGCTGGTCACGACCACCGTGGACGAGCCGGAGCTCCGGGTCCACGCGGAGATCGGTGTGTACTTGCGGTAGAAGACGTTGGTCGCGGAGATCGTGCCCGAGCTTGCCGGCGTCGTGTACGCAAAGGTGGTGGTGGTAGGCGCCGGCGATGCGAGCACCGTGGCGACGACCATGTTGAGCGCCGACGAATTGCCGCTCATGAGGGAAACGTGGACGCGGTCGTTGGCAACCAGGCCGTGCGATTCGACGGTGGTAACGGTGACCGTGCTGGTGGCACGCGCCGCGCTTCCGATCGGCATCATCTCCGGCACGCCAAAGTTTTGCGATGCGGAATTTGTCCTGTGGGGACGGTAAGGGAACTGGCCGACACCCATGGTGTACGTGGTGCCGTCGCTCTTCGAGTCGGCGTCGATGCCGCCGTTTGCCGTCAGGGTGCCGGAGCCGTTTGCGCCATTGCGCTTGCACAAGCCGTCGCCGTCTGCCTGGGTGCAGTAGTTATAGTCGGTTCGCACCGTACTGTTGGTAAGGTTGACGGCGGTGCCGCCCTTGTAGGCGTCCGGGGTCAGGCTGGTGTGGTTCAGGTTGTAGGGTGCACCCGCCGTGTAATCAGCGATCACCGGGGTGCCGTCGTACTTCAGGCCCGGCTGGTAGTTGGTCAACGGGTCGTAGTAGATCTGGTTGAAGCCGGTGGCGCCGCCCGAATAGAAGCACGGGTCGCCGTGGTTGCATTCCTGGCTGGTACTGCCGCTGCGCAGCAGCGTGGCCTGGGCGCCGCTGGAGCCGTCTTTCACATAGTCGCCGTTATAGTCGAAATCCATGCTGCCAGAGTCGTCCATGATGAACATCACGTTCGGCAGCACCGACACCGTGCCCGAGGACAGCGGCGTGTTCGAGATGTCGGTGATCAGCGCGTAGGCGGGATGCATCACCTGGCAGGCCACCAGCGCGGCGGCCATCAGCTGCTTGAGGACGAAAGGGGTGCGGTTCATGGGCGGTTCTCCTGCGGCGAGGCTGCGCTACTGAATCTTGACCATCGTCTGCACGACGGTGACGGAGTTGCGGGGCCCGACCGCGCGCGAAGTGATGCGGTAGTGGATCGCGGGCGGGCGCGTGAAGAAATTGGGTTTGCTCTGGTCGATGCCTTCGCCGGTGATGAGCGTCGAATCCGGGGTCGAGCCGCAGGTGTTGACGTTGCCAAGGCAGGTCGCGTCCGGCGCGCAGTCGGCCACCGGGCACATGCGGTGGATCAGGAACGACACCACGTTGCCGGAGGCATCCGCGTTGCCGCTGTTGAGCACCTTGGCATTGCTCCAGTTGTTGTTGTCCATCCAGTCGGGTTCGGTGCCCGGCACCGCCGAGATATAGCCCGCGGCAGTGTTGGTGTTGTAGAGGGTCGCCGCGGCTGTCCCGATGGCTGCGAGCCAGGCGTAACCGGTCTGCAGGCCCTGGTCGGCGGCGTTGACGGTGGACTGCTTGAAGGCGATGTTGCCCGACACCACCGTGGCGGTATCCACCGAGCGCATCATCGCCACGCCGGCCAGCGTCATGGCGACCAGCACGATCAGCGCAATGATCAGCGTGGCGCCGCGTTCGCGCCCGGGCAGTCGATGCAGGCCGTAGGGGCAGTTCATGTCAGCTCGCTTTCCAGACGCCGTTGCGCAAAGTCACGGTGGTTTCGAATACCTTGTACCGGTAGCACTGCCAGTTCGCGTCCGCCGAGAGGTCGAGCATCGTGCGCAGGTTGGCCGGCGAGCCCGACCAGGGCGAGCCCGACGGCCAGTCATCGCCGCTCCAGGAGGGACGGGCCGTGGTGGTATCGCAGGCGCCGCCGGCGACGGACGGCTTCTCGGGCAGCGCGCTGCGCGCCACGACCACCACGCGGATCGCGATGACGCGCGACCAGTTGGGCGTGGTGTTGCCATCCACGTAGCGGTCGACGATGCCGTCGCCCGCCACCTTGGTGGCGCTGAAGGTCACGGTGCCGTTGTTGCCGCCGTCGTCCAGGCCGTAGAGCGCGCGCATGTGCACGATGTTGTCGGCGAGTTCGGACGAGGTGTTCGTGAACAACCCGGTCGCGCTGAGGACGTTGCTGCTATTGATGGAGAAGGTGTTGTGCACCGGCATGTTGACTTCGCCCGCATCGTGCCGGTTCCCCAGGTTGTAGAGATTGGCGCCGAGAATATAGCTCGACGCGCCGAGGCCGCCGACCTTGTTGTAGCGGGCCGCGGCGCTGCCGCCGCCGCTCAAGGTATAGGAGACGTCGTCGTGGACGACCTGGTCGGTCTGGGTGGTGGGCAGGTCGGAGACCTCCATGATCGGGCAGGTCTTCGTCATATTGCCGGGCTCGGTCAGCAAGATCAGGTCGCCGGTGCGGAAACCATAGCGGTTCCTGACCAGCATCGGGCTGGCGGGATTGCTCAACTGCGCTGATAGCGTGGTCGCGCTGGTGACGTGCGTGGACGAGCCGTAGAACACCACCAGGGAATCGGGCACCGTCACCGAGCCGCCGGGAACGATGCGCACCGGCACCACCAGGAGGGTTCCGCCTCCCGTGGGGAAATCCGTCGGCGAGCGCAACTTGTCGTAGCCGACCATGTTGCAGCCCAGGACCGAACTGTCGTTGAAGCCCATGCCGGCGTTGCGCAGGTCGCGCTCGATGCGGTAGAGCGCGAGGGTGCCGTTCTGCTGGGCGTCGCCGCCGCTAGTGGTCGTGCGCCGGATGCCTTCGGAGACCTCGAACACCTGGAAAATGATGACCATGCCGATGAGGCCGATGACCATCGCCACCATCAACTCCACCATGCTCATGCCGCGTTCGCGAAGGGTCATGGCTCAGGGATTCACGTTGACGGTGGCGAGCACCATGTGGCGGTGGGGCGCGGCGCCGGTCGAAGCTTCTTCCGGCAGGCGCCAGCGGACGGTGATCTGGACGATGGTGCCGAGCGTCGCGTCGGCGGTGACGACGACAATCGGCGGCACCGAGCCGGTGCCGGTGGTCCCGGGGAGGCGCTGCGCCACGCGGGTGACCCAGCCGTCAATGCGCGACGGCGGCGTGCCCGATCCCGCATAGGCGTAGGACGCCAGATTGGGCGTATCCGCCCACATCTGCGAGAGCAGCTCGCCGGCGAGGAAAGCGGCGTCGCTGCGCAGCTTGGCATCGGTCACGTTGCGGATCGCCACGCTTTGCATGCCGACCACCGCGAGGATGCCGACCGAAAAAATCAGGATCGCGACCAGCGCCTCGATCAGCATCACGCCCCTGGCGCGACGCGGAGTGCGGAATTTCTTCATGGGATTCGTCCTTAGCACGCGCGCGGATCCGGGGGGACGGCGACCGCGATCGCCGGGTCGCACATGCGCATGCTGCCGCCGGGGCTGACCACCAGCCTGAGGCAGCGCATGTCGCCGCCCAGGGCCTTGCAGGCGCCGCCGGTAGGGTTGGAAATATCGATCCGGGTGAAGGCGCTGGAGCCGTCGAGGTTCACCGTGATGCCACCCAGCGGCATGAAAGTCACCGTAGTGGCGCCGTCCGGCGTGGACGTGGCCTCGGCGTTCCTCGAACCGTCCTCATGCGCGCGCGTCGAGAGAACGGCATTCGACACCGATTCGCTCACCGTCCATCCGGTGCCCGGCCCGAGCACGAACTTCACCGGCAGGTTGCGCCGGATCGCCTCGGTGCGCGCGATCTGCAGGCCGTTCAGCCCGGCCTCGGCGGCGCCGCGGATCTGCTGGTTCTGCAGCCACTCGGCGAAGCTGACCGCGCCCATCGAGATCAGCACGCCCAGCACCACGATCGAGATCAGGATCTCGACCAGGGTGAAGCCGCGCGCGGCGTGGCGCTTCCTCAGCACACGCCGCCTTGCTTGCTGACCCAGCATCCGGCGTTGGCGCCATAGCCGGCTTCGGCCATGGTGCTGCCGGAGGATACGGTCGTCGCTTTCGTGCCGGCTTCGTTGAAGGTGAACGCGATACCCGCCATGCTGGTGTCGCTGGCCGTGCCTCCGGTCGCCGTAATGGTGAAGGTGGAGGCGGTCGGGCAGGTGGCGCTCATGGTGAAGTACTTGCTGCTGACCGAGGCCAGGTTCGCGCCGCAGGTCGGGCAGCCGCCGGCGGCACAGTAGGAGCGGTTGTCCTGGAAATACTGCTCGAAGCGGGTTTTCAGGCCCAGCAGGTTGGCGGTCGCCTCGCTGATCTTGCTGCGCCGCACGTAATCGTTGTATTGCGGAAGCGCGATCGAGGCGAGGATCGCGACAATCGCGACCGTGACCATGACCTCGATGAGCGTGAAACCCCTGGCGTGACGCATGAAACCTCCCTCGGCTGGTTGAGATGGTACGCAGGCGCCCGATCGCACCGCAAAACGCGGCGACCGGCGGCGCGAATATCGAGCCGAACGGCGCGCGGCGTCGAGTATAGCGGAACAAAATCACGCGCTTGGCCCGCTGACGCGGTGCAGCAACCCCGGGCGGCGCCTCGCGTATAATCGCCGTCCGTTCAGGCCTCGGGATTTTGGTCCTCCGCACTGCTGGTGTAGCTCAGTTGGTAGAGCAACTGATTCGTAATCAGTAGGTCGCCCGTTCGAGTCGGGCCACCAGCACCAAAACGGGTAGTCGAAAAATGTCCTCCATCCTCATAGTCGACGACGACGAAAGCATCCGGGAGCTGCTGAGGATGCACCTGAGCTCGGCGGGCTACGAGGTGAGCGTCGCCGAGGACGCGATCGTCGCCGGCTACATGGTGCTGCGCAGCCCGCCCGACCTGATCATTTCGGACGTCAACATGCCGCACATGGACGGCTTCGAATTCGTCGCGGCGCTGAAGTCCGACAAGTCATTGCCGCCGATCCCTGTGATCTTCCTGACTTCGCTGGAGGAGGGTGACCACCGCGGCAAAGCATTGGGCGCGGTGGGCTACGTCACCAAGCCGGTGCGCGCCGACCACCTGCTCGCGCTGGTGGCGAAGCACATTCCCGGCGGGGCCCACCCCATAGGGTAACTGCGGGTTAGGGGTTACTGGCAGGTCCGCAGTTCGCTGCCGTCGATCTGCTGCGCGACTTCCTTCAGCTTCGCTTCGAGCGCCGCGTCCGCGCCTTTCACCTGCAGCCAGACCTTCGGCACCAGCGTCTCGCGCGGGCCGACCTGCGCGCTGCGCACGCCCTGCTTGCGCAGTGCCGCGAGGCGGGCCTGCGCCGACTCCTCCGTACGGAACACGCCGAGGGACAGCGCCCAGCGGCTCGCGCCCGCCTCCTGCACCACGAAGTAGTCGTCGACGCCGAGGCCCTTGAGTTCGGCGGCCTTTTTCAGCGCTGCCGGCCGGTTCGGCTGCGGCGGAATGAAGACCCACCAGCCTGCCAGTTCCTCGGTGCGGCGCTGCGCGAGGCGCGGTCCGAGGGCGAGCGGTTCGAGCGCCTTTTCGGCGCCCGGCGCATCGGCGAGCGTGAAGCTGCCCCATTCGAGGCACTTGGTGGGGACCGGTGCCGGAGGCGGGGCGGCCACGGCGACGGGCTTGGGCGGCGCCGGCGGCGGCAGGTCGCGCGCGGCGATGATCTTGAGTTTGTCCGGATCGATCTGGCGGCCGAGCGGCGCCGGATCGGCCGCGTTCTCGGGCGGCGCGACGTAGCGCGACCACGCGAAAAACGCCGCGTTCGCGAAAACCAGCAGCAGAAACAGGACCCTCACCGGACCGCCTGTTCCGCTGTTGCGAGGCGCGCGAGTCCTTCGAGCACCAGGTTTTCCACGTAGCGGCGCGGCATGGCGAGTTGCTCCGCCAGTTGCGGCCCGGCACCGCCGGAAACGATGCACAGCGGCGCACTCGCCGTGGCGCTGAAGGTGCGGTAGATCCGCTCCACCGCGCCCGCCTGGGCGTGCCGGCACCCGGATTCGATGGCGTCGAGCGTGTTGCGCGGTGCGTCGCGCAACACGCCTTCCTGGATCGGCAACCGGCCGGTGTGCTCGTGCAGCACGAAACGCATCAGCTCGACGCCGGGGAGGATGGCGCCACCGAGGAACGTGCCGTCGCCCGCGAGCATGTCCACGGTGGTGGCGGTTCCGGCATTCACCACCAGGCAGGGTCCGGCGTGCAAGGCGCGCGCCGCGATCAGCGCCGCCCAGCGGTCGGCGCCCAGCGTCTCGGGGCGTTCGTAGCGGTTTTTCACGCCGCAGCGCTCGGCTTCGGCCTTGAGCCACAGTGGCACCGCGTCGAAGATGCTGGTCCAGTTCACCAGCAGCTCGCGCGCGCCGTCGCCGGCGACGTTCGAGATCACGATGCGCTCGGGATCCTCGTGCGTGACCGAGAACGGATTGATGTGGTCGCTGGAAGCGGCGAACTCGATCAGCGAAACCGTGGCGATGCTGGTCCAGGCGGTGCCGTCATGCCATCCCCACTTGACCCGGGAGTTGCCGGCATCGATGGCGAGGATCACGCGGGCCTCGCGGTAACCACGCGTCCGCTGCGCACCGCGCGCACGCCGCGCTTCGTATTCAGGCGCAAGCCGCCGTCCTCGGCCAGGCCTGCGGACACGCCGGTCACGACGCGGCCGTCGGCGAGCCGCACGCGCAGCCGCTGCCCGGCGTGCGCGTCCATCGCCTCCCATTCGCGGCGCAGCGGCTCCAGGCCGTGCGATTCGAATGCCGCAAGGGATTCCAGCAATACGGGAATGATTTCCTTCAACAGGAAATTCCTGTCCTTGAAGCCGATGTACTGGTCCAGCGACGCCACCTGCCTTTTGACGCGCAAGGAAAGATCCGAATCGCGGCGGCAGTTGATGCCGATGCCGATCACCGCGCGTGTTGCCGCGCCCGCGCCGCGTGTTTCGACCAGGATGCCGCCGAGTTTCGCGCCGTCGATCACCAGGTCGTTCGGCCATTTCAGCGCCGCGCCCGCCACGCCGAGCGCGCGCAGCGCCTTGCTGACGGCCACGCCCGCCACCAGCGACAGCCCGGCGAGTTCGCGCACCGGCCGCCGCACCTGCAGCGCGAGCGAAAACGTCAGTCCGGCCCCCGGCGCGCTATGCCAGCGG
>Ga0315912_10001124_pt1 | contig 35552 bp, 9 predicted proteins | sample VfabasoilMG_FD_204469 | JGI IMG/M metagenome (GOLD analysis project Ga0315912, IMG submission 204469) | Garden soil microbial communities collected in Santa Monica, California, United States - V. faba soil | ecosystem: Environmental > Terrestrial > Soil > Garden | place: USA: California... | reverse complement strand
CCCGGCAACTGCTCCTGCAGTCGGGCGCGCAACGCTTCGATCAGTGCGCCAGGATCTGTGTGCGCACCCGACTTCGCCACGACGTACCCCACCAATCGGGTGCCGCCCTCGTCCTCGCGTGCGACAACCACCGCATCGCGCACCTGCTCATGCCCGAGCAGCACGCCCTCGATCTCTCCGAGTTCGATCCGGTGCCCGCGTACTTTCACCTGATGATCGACGCGACCCAGGTACTCGAGCGTCCCGTCCGCGAGCCACCGCGCCAGATCTCCCGTGCGATACAGCCGGGTGCCAGGCTTCTGGCTGAACGGATTGGGTACGAACTTCTCCGCCGTCAATCCGGGACGGTTCAGATATCCCCGCGAGAGACACACCCCTCCCACGTACAACTCACCCACCGCGCCCGTCACGCACAGCTGACCGTCGGCATCGAGGATGTAGGCTTGCGTGTTGTCGATGCCTTTACCGATCGCGGACCACTGCCCGGCGCGCTGTTGCTCAAGACCCTCCAGCACCACCGGTTGGCACGTCACATCCGCGCCCATCTCCGTGGAGCCGTAGATGTTGAACAGCCGCGCCTGCGGGAAACACTCTGAAAACCGTTCCAGTCCGGATACGTTCAGCGCCTCGCCGCTGCTGTAGATCGCCTTGATCCAACGCGCCGCGCTCCCCTCGGCCGACTCCAACACCGTCTTCAGCAGCGACGGCACCAGCGTCAGCTGCGTTACTCGTCGGGTATCCAGCTCTCGCAGCCACTCACGAGGCTGCTGCAACAGCGACGGTGACATGATCACCAGCGGCACCCCGGCGCTCAGCGCCTGGAAGATCTCCGCCACGTGATCGACGAAGCCGACACTCGTCTTCTGGCACAGCACCTCTTGTGGGCCCACCCCCACGGTCCGGGCCAACCAGTTCACCCGGTTGACGATGCTGCGGTGGAGCCCGAGCACGCCCTTGGGCGTCCCGGTCGAAGCAGACGTATATATAAGGTAGGCCGGATGATCCGGACTCAGCCCCCGCGCTCGGCTGTCTGGAGCTTCCGACGTCTCGCCAGCGGACGCCTGGAACCACTCGACCTCGCTCAGCAGCAATACCTGCCGACCCTCGCCGCTCACGCGCTCAGCCACGCTCGCCTCGCTCACGATGAGCTCGATCTGCGCATCAGACAGCAGATACTCCAGGCGCTTGCGCGGATAGTCCGGATCCAGCGGCACGTAGGCTCCGCCCGCTTTCAGAATGCCCAGCATCCCGATCACCAGCTCGGCGGAGCGCGGCAGGCACAGACCCACACGAACCTCCGGACCCACCCCGCGCTCGATCAGCCGATGCGCCAGCGCGTTCGCTCGCCGGTTCAACTCGCCGTACGTCAGCTCGCGGCCTTCGCATACCAACGCGATCGCATCCGCTCGCAGCCTTACCTGCGCCTCGAACAAATCGTGGATGCACAGGTTGTCCGGATACGCACACGCTGTCGCATTCCAGCTCGTGAGTAACTTCGTCCGCTCGGCCGCTCCCAGCAACGCCGCCCTGTCGATCCGCTCATCGCCATGCTCGAGCAGCCGCTCGATGATCGCCGGCACATAACCGCCGATGCGCTCACGCAAATCCTGGTCGAAGACGGAAGGGTCGAGACCTATATAAAGTTCGAACCGATGCGGACCGCGAAACTCCTGGACCTGAAAACTGAGCGGGTAGTGAGTCTCGGCAGAACCGCCGTGGCTGATCAGCTGCTGATCAGCAATGTTCTTTTCGTAGGCATGGAAGTTGACGAAGTTGAACAGCGATGCCGAGAAGCTCATCCCCGTCAGCGTCTGAACATTGAGGAGCGGGAAGTGCCGCACTTCATGCAGCGATCGCAATTCCGCCTCCGCCGCCTGCACCAGATCTGCCCAGCGCATGCCCGTCATGTCCACGCGCATGGGCAGTGAGTTCAGGAAAAGGCCTAACGTCTTCTCGCTATCCGACAGCTCCGGGCGCCCGTGCGTGATGACGGCACCGACGACATCGTTCGATCCATCCAGGATGGCAATGAGCGCGAGGTAGATGGCTCCCCAGACACTCTTCTCCTGCACCCCCAGCCTTGCAGCCAACTCGTGCAGGCGCTTGCTCGAATCCTCCGAGATCTCATGGTAAAGGGGCGCGCTTCGTGCTCGTGATTCTCCCGTCCACCAGGGCAACCTCGCGCCTTCGAGCTTGTTTCGCCAGTAGGCCGCGTTCTCCTCGGACGACAGCGTCGCCTGCTCCAGGGCCACAAAATGCTGGTAGGAAGGCGGCACGGGCGAATCGACCACGTAACCGCGCTTCTCGTACGACAGGTAGGCCGCGAGCAGCTCATTGAGAAAGATCGCGTTGCTCCAACCATCCCAGAGCGCATGGTGGATGCTCATGCACAAGATGAACTCGCGGTTCGGAAGCACGTGCACGCAGACCCGCCACGGGCGCGAGGAAAGATCGATGCCTTGCTGCCGGTCCCGATCGCTCCACTGCTGGACGATGAGCTTCGCTTCCGCGGTATCCGCGATGTCGACGACCTGGATATCCGTATCCTTTCGCCGCAGTACCACCTGCATCGGCCCGGTTTCGCCGGGGTCGACGATGGTTCTCAGCATGGCGTGCCGCGACACCAGGTGCGACAGCGCTTTCTCGAACACGGCCGGGTTCCAGCGCTCACGGATCTGGTAGATCTCCTGAACGTGATAGGCGCCGAGATCCTGTTTCGCGAGCGAGTGGTAGATCAATCCTTGTTGAAGCGCCGAGAGCGGGAACGCGTCTTCGATCACCGCCAGGTCATATCGCTCGTTGAGGTACTTCCTCTCTTCCTCGGTAAGCATCGAGAACGGCTTCAACTCCGGCAGCTGCTCCTCGCTCTTCTCAACCGCCTCGGTCACCTCGGCCAATGCCTTGATCGTCGGATGAGAGAAGAGATCCTTGACCGAGAACTTCAGCCCCCGCTTCTTCGCCTCTGCCACCAGCTGGATCGAACGAATCGAGTCGCCGCCGATGGAGAAATAGTTGTCCCCGGCACCGACCTGCTCGAGCCCGAGGTTCTCTTGCCACAGCTGAGCCAACGCCTTTTCCTTGGGCGTTACCGGTGGCTCAAAACTCCCGCGCGCATACGCCAGGTCATCGGGCTTCGGAAGCTTCTCGACATCGACCTTCTTGTTGATGGTGAGCGGCAACGCCTCCAGCAACACGAAGGCGGCCGGCACCATGTACTCCGGCAATCGTTCGTGTAAATGCTCTCGCAGCGACAGCTGCAATTCCCGCGCGTCGCCGGCATCTTCCCGCGCCACGACATAGGCCACCAGGGCGCGCTCGCCGGGTGCCACCTCACGAGCCAGCACCACGGATTCGCGCACCGACTCATGCTGGCGCAGCACCGTCTCGATCTCACCGAGCTCGATCCGAAAACCGCGCACCTTCACCTGGTGGTCCACGCGCCCGATGAACTCCAGGCTCCCGTCGGACAACCACTGCACCAGGTCACCGGTGCGGTAAAGGCGCTCGCCCGGCGTTCGCGCAAATCGGTTCGGTACGAACTTCTCTGCCGTCAGGCTCGCCTGGTTCAAATATCCGCGCGCCAATCCGGCGCCACCCAGATAGAGCTCCCCGGTCACGCCCGCCGGAACCAGCTCTCCTTGCGGTCCCAACACATACGCCTGCGTGTTGCCGATCGGCCGTCCAATCGGCACCGTGACACGGTCCGCGAGATATTCCTCCGTCAGACCTCGCAACGTGCTGAAGGTGGTGTTCTCGGTGGGGCCGTAGATATTGCTCACCACCGTGCGCGGCAAGCGCCGCACGCCTTCGCGGAACCGACCGATCGAGGCCGCCTCGCCACCCGCCAGCAGATATTTCAGATTCTTCAGTGAATCGCCCGAGTCGACGATCAGCTGATTGAACAACGCCGTGGTCATGAAGGCGCAGTCCACTCCCTGCTGCTCGACGACCCTGCCCAGCTCCTCGAAACTGCCGCGCGTCGCGCCGGTCATCGCGCAGCGGCCTCCGTGCAGCAACGCGCCCCACAGCTCGAAGGTGAACGCATCGAAGGACGGTGAGGCCGCGCAGAGCATCGTCCGCACGCTCGCGTAGTCGATGAAGTCGTTGTAGATGAGCCGGCTGATGTTCTGATGGACGATCGCGTTGCCCTTGGGTTGGCCCGTGCTGCCGGAGGTGTAAATCACGTAGGCGAGATTGCCCGGCCGCACTTCGCTGCTCGTCACCGGGATGTTCGCGTGGCTGCAGGTACCGAACAGCGTCTCGTGCAAATCGCCATCGAGCAGCAGCACCTTTCTCGTGCTCAGCAACGGCAATTCCATCAGCAGATGCCGCTCGCTCAGTACCACCTCACAGCCGCTTTGCGAGAGCATGTACTCCAGTCGCGTCTCCGGGTACTCCGGATCCAGCGGCACATACGCACCGCCCGCCTTCAGGATCCCGAGCAGGCCCACCGCCAGCTCCGGCGAGCGCTCCAGGCAAACGCCCACTCGAACCTCCGGTCCCACGCCGCGCGCCCGCAGACCCTGCGCCACCTGGTTTGCTCGCCGGTTCAGCTCGGCGTATGTCAGCTCACTTCCATCGCAGGCCACCGCGATCGCGTCCGGCACCCGCGCGACTTGCTCCTCGAACAACTCATGAACGCATCGGCCTGTCGGGTAAGCCTGATCCGTGGCATTCCACACCGTCAGCTGCTCATGCCGCTCCTGCTCGCTCAGCATCTCGTAGCTCGAGATCCGCTGCTCGGGCGACTCGACGATCGCCTCCAGCAGCCGCGTGTAGCGATCCAGCATCCACCGGATCGTCTGCCGATCGAACAGATCCGTGTTGTATTCGATCGCCCCCGTGAGCCCAGCCTCGCTCAGTGACAGGTTGAAGGTGAGGTCGTATCGGGCGACGCCCTCTTCTTCCTCGACGACCTCCGCCTGCGCAACGATCGAGAGGTCTCCGAACTCCACCGAGTCCATGGGAGGGGTATTCACCAGCGAGAAGGACACCTGGAACAGCGGTGAATGACCCACGCTGCGTTCGGGGTTCAACACCTCCACCAGCTGCTCGAACGGCACGTCCTGGTGCGCATACGCCTCGAGCGCCATCGCCCGCGTGCGCTTCAGCAATTCCACGAAGCGTGGATCGCCGGCGAGGTCATGGCGCGTCACCAGCGTGTTCACGAAGAAGCCGATGAGCCCTTCGGCCTCCCGGCGCGTGCGGTTGGCGATCGGCGTGCCCACCGCCACGTCCTGCTGACCCGCGTATCGGCCCAACAGCACCGCCCATGCCGACAGCAACGTCATGTACAACGTTACGCCCTGCTCGCGGCTCAACACCTGCAGCCGCTCAGTCAAAGGGGCCGGCAGCGCAATGCTCAGCATGCGGCCGCGGAACGTCTGCTCGGTCGGCCGCGGCCGATCCGTCGGCAGCGTGAGCAGCGGCGGCAGCCCCTCGAGCTGCTCGCGCCAGTACGACACCTGGCCCTCGAGCCAATCACCCTGCAGCCAGCGTCTCTGCCACTGCGCGTAGTCGGCGTACTGGACCGGCAATGGCGCGAGCGGGGAGTGCTCGCCCTTGGCGTATGCCTGATAGAGGCTCACCAGCTCGCGGAAGAAGATCCCCAGCGACCAGGCATCCGACACACTGTGGTGCATCGTCACCAACAGCAGGTAATCGCTCGCATCCGCCCTGTCACTTGCGAACTCACGCAGCAGCCGGATCCGGCACAGCCGCTCGCGCGACAGATCAAAACAATAGCTGCGCTCGCCTTGGATGATCGCGAGCGCGTCCAGCGCAGACACCGTCTCGACCTCGAGATCGAGCCCCGGCGCATCGATCACCTGATTGACGCTACCTTCATGCGACTCAAAGCGCGTGCGCAGCGACTCGTGGCGACGGTGCAGCTCCTCGAGGCTTCGTACCAGCGCCGCCCCGTTCACCTCTCCGCGCAGCCGCAACGCCAGCGGCATGTTGTACACCGCGTTCGGCCCCAGGTACTGGTGCTGGAACCACAGCCGCTGTTGTGCGTACGACAGCGCCAGCGGCGTATCGCGCGAGACTGCCTGCACCGGAAAATCTATCAGTGCGCCAGCGCCCTGCCATTGCTCGATCGCACGCGCCTGGGAGGACAGCGTGGGATGCTCGAACACCTGTCGCATGGGCAGATCGACCGAGAACGTCTCGCGGATGCGTGACACGAGCTGGGTTGCGAGCAGCGAGTGCCCACCGAGTTCGAAGAAGTTGTCATCCCGCCCGACCCGCTCGCGCTTCAGAAGCGCGCACCACAGTTGCGCCAGCAACTCCTCCGTCACGCCTTCCGGTGCGATGCACTCCGCATCGTTGGTGTTCTGCGGCGCCGGCAGCGCCTTGCGATCCACCTTCCCGTTCGCCGTCAGCGGCAGGCTCTCCAGCACCATCAATACCGACGGCACCATGTAGCCCGGCAACTGCTCCTGCAGGCGGCTGCGCAACTCGCTCGCCAGCGTCGCCTCCGTCGGCGCGCCCGCCTCGGCTACCACATAACCCACCAGCCGCTTGCTTCCCGCTTCCTCCCGGGCAACCACCACCGCGTCGCGCACGGCTGCGTGCGTGAGCAGCGCACTTTCGATCTCTCCGAGCTCGATGCGATAGCCACGCACCTTCACCTGATGATCCACCCGCCCCAGGAACTCCAAAGTTCCGTCGGGCAACCACCGCACCAGGTCTCCCGTGCGATACATCCGCTCGCCCGGTTCGGCGCTGAAGCGATTCGGTATGAACTTCTCCGCCGTCGCCGCCGCCCGCCGCAGGTAACCTCGCGCCAACCCCTCTCCGCCCAGGTGCAGCTCTCCCACCACTCCGCTCGGCAGCAGCGCGCCTGCACCATCGAGCACGTACGCCTGCGTGTTGGCCACCGGTCGACCGATGGTCTCGCGCCCCTGCGCGACTCTCAGCGCATACGTCGAGTACGTCGTGCTTTCCGAAGGTCCGTACAGATCGTAGATGCGCTCCACATCGCTCGACTCGTACAACGCATCCACCAACTCCGGCTTCAACGGCTCGCCCGCCAGGTTCATCACCCGCAGCGAGGCAGGCAGCGCCGCCCTCTCCAACAGCGCCTTCGCCGCCGAGGGCACCGTATTGATCAGGCTCACTCGCTCGCGCTGCGCCAGCTCGCCCAGTCCCAGGATCGAGTCGATCAGCACGCACTGACTGCCGTGCATCAGCGGCAGGAACAGCTCGTAGATCGACAGGTCAAAACAAATCGACGTGCTCGCCAGCACGCCGGCCAGCTCCGCCGCCGACCATTGCTGCGTCGACCAGGACAACAGCGATACCGCACTACGGTGCGCGATCCCGACACCCTTCGGCTGCCCGGTGCTGCCGGAGGTGTAGATCACGTAAGCGAGGTTGGCCGGGCTGATGGCGGTGACCGGGTTGCCGCTCGGGCCTGCGCTCGCCCACTGCTCCACCATCTGGTGGGTCACGATCAGATCTACGCCGCTGTCCCTGACCAGATACTCCAGTCGCTTGGACGGATAGTTCGGATCCAGCGGCACATAACAACCGCCCGCTTTCAAGACCCCCAGGATGCCGATCACCATCTCCGGTGAACGCGGCACGCACAAGCCCACTCGTCTCTCAGGACCCACTCCGCGCTCGATCAGATGGTGGGCCAGCGCGTTCGCGCGTCGGTTCAGCTCTGCGTAGGAGAGCTCGCCGTCTTCGTGCACCAGCGCAATCCGGTCCGGCGCCCGTGCGACCTGCGCCTCGAACAGCTCGTGGATGCACAGGGCATCCGGATACGCGCGCGTCGTCGCGTTCCATTCGATCAACTGCTCATGATGTTCCGACTCGCTCAACAGCCTGGACTTGTCGATGAGTGCCGTGGCGTCGTCGGCCATCGCCGCCACGATGTTGGCAATGTACTCGCGTATGCGCTCGCGGAACGCCGCATCGAATACCTGAGTGTCCGCACCGACACCCACGCAGTAACGCTGGGTCCTGTCGTCCTTGTGCACCAGGACATTCAATAGATAGTTGGTGTCCTGCCAACCGCCCACCTTCTGCGGCGTCCACTCCTCTTGCGTTCCTTCCCGATCGATCCCTTCGTAGTACACATGCCAGTTCGAGTAGCTGAACATCGCCGCCGAGAAGGCCAGTCCCGTCTGCCGCTGGATCTCCGCCAGCGGGTAATGCCTGAAGGCATGCTGCTGCATCAGCTCGCGATCCGTGGCCTCGACAAGCTCCACCCAACGTCTGCCCGTCAGGCCGACGCGGATCGGCAGCGCATTCAAAAACACGCCGATCATCTTGTCGCCATCCGGTATCTCCGGACGCCCCTGCGTGATCACCGTCCCGACCGCCTCGTCGGTGCCACTGAGCAACGACAACAACGCCAGGTACACCGAGCACCAGACACTCTTCTCCTGCACCCCCAATGAGCGGGCCAGTTCGCTCAATGCACGACTGGTCTGCTCGGGGATCTCGCTCAGGATGAAGGCACTGCCGGCCTTCTCGCGTCCCGTCCACCATGGCAACGTCGCCCCGTCGAGCTTCTGCCCCCAATACGCCCGGTGCGCCTGCGAGGACACCGCCGACTGCTCCAGCGCAACGAACCGGTTGTACGAGGGCAGTCGCCGCCGCTGCGTGATGCGACCCTCCCTCCTCAACAGTCCGTACGTCGCATATAGCTCCGTGACAAAACTCTCGAGACTCCAGCCGTCCCACAACGCATGATGAATATGCATGCCGAACAGGAACTGCCCGCCCGGCAACACATGCACCGAGGCTCGCCATAACGCCTGGGTCGTATCCAGGCCGATGCCTTGCTCGCTTTTCATCCACCGATCGAGTGCGCCTTGCGCGGCCAATGGCTCCACACTGGTGGTGTCGATCACCTGCAGCGGCAGCACTGACTCCCGCAGCACCAGCTGCAGCGGCCGCTCTCCCGAGAAATCGTGAATCGTCCGCAACATCGGGTGCCTGGCGATCAGATGACGCAGCGCCTGTTGGAACAACTGCGGATCCCAGGGATCCTTGAATTCGTAGATCTGGAGGTTCAGATACACCTTCAGGTCCGCATGGCGCAGGGCTTCCAGCACCATGCCCTGCTGCATCATCGACAGGGGATAGGCGTCTTCGAGGGCCTGCAGGTCATGCCGCCCGGCGAGCTGCTCTCGCTCGTTCTGCGTCAGCAACGCAAACGGCGCGATCTCTTTCCCCACCTCCAGCTGACTGCGCGCTTCACCGCGTTCGATCGCCGAGGCGATACCTGACACGGTCGGATGAGCGAATAGATCCTTGATCGAGAAATGCACGCCGCGCTCACGCGCCTGGGCCACCAGAGAGATCGAGCGGATCGAGTCGCCGCCCAACGCAAAGTAGTTCTCTTCGACGCCAATCCGCTCGATGCCCAGCTGCTCCTGCCACACCTCCGCCAGCGTCCGCTCCAGCTGCGTGCGCGGCGCTACATACTCAGGTTGCGCGCTTTGCGGTTGCGGCAGGCTCGAGCGATCCAGCCTTCCCGCCGCCGTGCGCGGCATGCTCTCCAGTACCAGCCATTCGTCCGGCAGCCGCGACAAGGTCGGCTGCCCACGCAGGTGTGCCTTCAGTTGCGCAACGAACTTCTCTTCGGGCGCCGCACCCGGTACTCGCGCCACCACGTAGGCCGCCAGCCGCAGCTCACCCGGCCCGGCTTTGAGCCGCTCCACCACCGCCTCGCCCACACTCTCGTGACTGAGCAGGGCGCGCTCGATCGCAAGCAGTTCCTGCTGCTCGTCTCGGCCGAGGAGTTCCAGTTTTCCATCCGCTCGCCAGCGCACCCGCGCACCGGTCCGATACAACCGCGCACCTGGCGCCGCGCTGAAGGGGTTCGGTACGAAGCGCTCCGCTGCGAGACCTGCGGGATGGCCCGCCGCCTCACCTTCCACATGCAGCTCACCCACCGCCCCGATCGGCAACAGTTCCCGGTGACGACCCAGCACGTAGTACGTCGCATCCGGCGCCAGCGTCTGCACTGACACGAATGCAGCCAACTCCGGCGGCCACTCGCTCGAGTTCGCGTTCCACTCCACCAACTGCTGGTGACGCTCCTCATCGCCCAGCATCTGCAGCTGCGACAGCCGCGCTTCGGGCGAGATCGCGATCGCCTCCAGCAGTCGCGCGTAGTGATCCAGCATCCGACAGATCGTCTGTCGATCGAACAGATCCGTGTTGTACTCCACCCCGCCCATGAGGCCGGCAGGCGTCTCCTGCACGTTCAGCGTGAGATCAAAACGCGACGTTCCGTCTTGCGCCTCCCCCGCCTCGTCCAGCAGCGGCAACACCCTGACATCTGGCAGCTGCATCGCCTCGAAGGGCGTGTTCACCAGGCCAAACGCCACCTGGAACAGCGGCGAATGACTCGCGCTGCGCTCGGGCTTCAGCTCCTCCACCAGTTGCTCGAACGGCACGTCCTGGTGCGCATACGCCTGAAGCGCCATCGATCGGGTGTGCTTCAAGACATCGATGAAGCGCGGATCGCCGGCGAGGTCATGACGCATCACCAGCATGTTCACGAAGAAGCCGATGAGCCCTTCGGTCTGCCGGCGCGTGCGGTTGGCGATCGGCGTGCCCACCGCCACGTCCGACTGACCCGCGTATCGGCCTAACAACACCGCCCATGCCGACAGCAACGTCATGTACAACGTCGCGCCATGGTTGCGACTCAACGCCTGCAGCCGCTCGGTCAAAGGGGCCGGCAGCGCAACGCTTTGCATGCGGCCGCGGAACGTCTGCTCGGTCGGCCGCGGCCGATCCGTCGGCAGCGTGAGCAGCGGCGGCAGGCCCTCGAGCTGCTCGCGCCAGTACGACACCTGCCGCTCCAGCACCTCGCCCTGCAACCAGCGTCTCTGCCACTGCGCGTAGTCGGCGTACTGGATCGCCAACGGCGCCAGCGGAGAGTCTTCTCCCTTGGCATACGCCTGGTACAGACTCACCAGCTCGCGGAAGAAGATCCCCAGCGACCAGCCGTCCGACACACTGTGGTGCATCGTCACCAGTAGCACGTAGTCGCCAGCGTGATCCCCGCTGTCGGTCTCGCGCAGCAACCGGATCCGGCACAGCCGTTCGCGCGACAGATCAAAACAATAGCTGCGCTCGCCTTGGATGATCGCGAGCGCGTCCAGCGCAGACACCGTCTCGACCTCGAGATCGAGCCCCGGCGCATCGATCACCTGATTGACGCTACCTTCATGCGACTCAAAGCGCGTGCGCAGCGACTCGTGGCGACGGTGCAGCTCCTCGAGGCTTCGTACCAGCGCCGCCCCGTTCACCTCTCCGCGCAGCCGCAACGCCAGCGGCATGTTGTACACCGCGTTCGGCCCCAGGTACTGGTGCTGGAACCACAGCCGCTGTTGTGCGTACGACAGCGCCAGCGGCGTATCGCGCGAGACTGCCTGCACCGGAAAATCTATCAGTGCGCCAGCGCCCTGCCATTGCTCGATCGCACGCGCCTGGGAGGACAGCGTGGGATGCTCGAACACCTGTCGCATGGGCAGATCGACCGAGAACGTCTCGCGGATGCGTGACACGAGCTGGGTTGCGAGCAGCGAGTGCCCACCGAGTTCGAAGAAGTTGTCATCCCGCCCGACCCGCTCGCGCTTCAGAAGCGCGCACCACAGTTGCGCCAGCAACTCCTCCGTCACGCCTTCCGGTGCGATGCACTCCGCATCGTTGGTGTTCTGCGGCGCCGGCAGCGCCTTGCGATCCACCTTCCCGTTCGCCGTCAGCGGCAGGCTCTCCAGCACCATCAATACCGACGGCACCATGTAGCCCGGCAACTGCTCCTGCAGGCGGCTGCGCAACTCGCTCGCCAGCGTCGCCTCCGTCGGCGCGCCCGCCTCGGCTACCACATAACCCACCAGCCGCTTGCTTCCCGCTTCCTCCCGGGCAACCACCACCGCGTCGCGCACGGCTGCGTGCGTGAGCAGCGCACTTTCGATCTCTCCGAGCTCGATGCGATAGCCACGCACCTTCACCTGATGATCCACCCGCCCCAGGAACTCCAAAGTTCCGTCGGGCAACCACCGCACCAGGTCTCCCGTGCGATACATCCGCTCGCCCGGTTCGGCGCTGAAGCGATTCGGTATGAACTTCTCCGCCGTCGCCGCCGCCCGCCGCAGGTAACCTCGCGCCAACCCCTCTCCGCCCAGGTGCAGCTCTCCCACCACTCCGCTCGGCAGCAGCGCGCCTGCACCATCGAGCACGTACGCCTGCGTGTTGGCCACCGGTCGACCGATGGTCTCGCGCCCCTGCGCGACTCTCAGCGCATACGTCGAGTACGTCGTGCTTTCCGAAGGTCCGTACAGATCGTAGATGCGCTCCACATCGCTCGACTCGTACAACGCATCCACCAACTCCGGCTTCAACGGCTCGCCCGCCAGGTTCATCACCCGCAGCGAGGCAGGCAGCGCCGCCCTCTCCAACAGCGCCTTCGCCGCCGAGGGCACCGTATTGATCAGGCTCACTCGCTCGCGCTGCGCCAGCTCGCCCAGTCCCAGGATCGAGTCGATCAGCACGCACTGACTGCCGTGCATCAGCGGCAGGAACAGCTCGTAGATCGACAGGTCAAAACAAATCGACGTGCTCGCCAGCACGCCGGCCAGCTCCGCCGCCGACCATTGCTGCGTCGACCAGGACAACAGCGATACCGCACTACGGTGCGCGATCCCGACACCCTTCGGCTGCCCGGTGCTGCCGGAGGTGTAGATCACGTAAGCGAGGTTGGCCGGGCTGATGGCGGTGACCGGGTTGCCGCTCGGGCCTGCGCTCGCCCACTGCTCCACCATCTGGTGGGTCACGATCAGATCTACGCCGCTGTCCCTGACCAGATACTCCAGTCGCTTGGACGGATAGTTCGGATCCAGCGGCACATAACAACCGCCCGCTTTCAAGACCCCCAGGATGCCGATCACCATCTCCGGTGAACGCGGCACGCACAAGCCCACTCGTCTCTCAGGACCCACTCCGCGCTCGATCAGATGGTGGGCCAGCGCGTTCGCGCGTCGGTTCAGCTCTGCGTAGGAGAGCTCGCCGTCTTCGTGCACCAGCGCAATCCGGTCCGGCGCCCGTGCGACCTGCGCCTCGAACAGCTCGTGGATGCACAGGGCATCCGGATACGCGCGCGTCGTCGCGTTCCATTCGATCAACTGCTCATGATGTTCCGACTCGCTCAACAGCCTGGACTTGTCGATGAGTGCCGTGGCGTCGTCGGCCATCGCCGCCACGATGTTGGCAATGTACTCGCGTATGCGCTCGCGGAACGCCGCATCGAATACCTGAGTGTCCGCACCGACACCCACGCAGTAACGCTGGGTCCTGTCGTCCTTGTGCACCAGGACATTCAATAGATAGTTGGTGTCCTGCCAACCGCCCACCTTCTGCGGCGTCCACTCCTCTTGCGTTCCTTCCCGATCGATCCCTTCGTAGTACACATGCCAGTTCGAGTAGCTGAACATCGCCGCCGAGAAGGCCAGTCCCGTCTGCCGCTGGATCTCCGCCAGCGGGTAATGCCTGAAGGCATGCTGCTGCATCAGCTCGCGATCCGTGGCCTCGACAAGCTCCACCCAACGTCTGCCCGTCAGGCCGACGCGGATCGGCAGCGCATTCAAAAACACGCCGATCATCTTGTCGCCATCCGGTATCTCCGGACGCCCCTGCGTGATCACCGTCCCGACCGCCTCGTCGGTGCCACTGAGCAACGACAACAACGCCAGGTACACCGAGCACCAGACACTCTTCTCCTGCACCCCCAATGAGCGGGCCAGTTCGCTCAATGCACGACTGGTCTGCTCGGGGATCTCGCTCAGGATGAAGGCACTGCCGGCCTTCTCGCGTCCCGTCCACCATGGCAACGTCGCCCCGTCGAGCTTCTGCCCCCAATACGCCCGGTGCGCCTGCGAGGACACCGCCGACTGCTCCAGCGCAACGAACCGGTTGTACGAGGGCAGTCGCCGCCGCTGCGTGATGCGGCCCTCCCTTCTCAACAGTCCGTACGTCGCATACAGCTCCGTGACAAAACTCTCGAGACTCCAGCCGTCCCATTGGGCGTGGTGAATGAACATTGCAAAGATGAAGCTTTGCTCACTCAACAAGTGGATCGTGAGCCGGCACAGGCAGGACGACACATCCAATGGTGCGGAGCGTTCTTTCTGCTCCCACTCACCGAGCGCGACCTGTATCGCCGCTGTATCCAGGTGCCGCACGTCTATCACGGTCAACTGCGCTGTCCGTTCCTTCAGCACCAGCTGCAGCGGCCGCTCTCCGGACAAATCGAAGACAGTCCGCAACATCGGATGTCGGGCGATCAGCTGATGCAACGCCTGTTCGAACAGCGACCGGTCCCAGGCGTCGTTGAACTGGTAACAATGGCCGTTCTGATACACGTTCAGATCCGCATGCCGCAGGGCCTCCAGCAACATGCCCTGCTGCCCCATCGACAGGGGATAGGCGTCTTCGAGGGCCTGCAGGTCATGCCGCCCGGCGAGCTGCTCTCGCTCGTTCTGCGTCAGCAACGCAAACGGCGCGATCTCCTGCTCGCCCTCGGGCTGAACGCGAACCTCCCCGCGCTCGATCGCTGAGGCGAGAGTCGACACGGTCGGGCAGGCAAACAGGTCCTTGATCGAGAACTGCAGTCCCCGCTTCTTCGCTTCAGCCACCAACGCAATCGACCGGATCGAATCCCCGCCCAATGCAAAGTAGTTCTCTTCGACGCCAATCCGCTCGATGCCCAGCTGCTCCTGCCACACCTGCACCAGCAATTGTTCCAGCGCCGTGCGCGGCGCCACGTACTCAGCCTCCGCATGCTGGGGCAAACCCGCACGATCCAACGTGCCCGCCGCCGTGCGCGGCAGGGCATCCAGCACCTGCCACTCTTCGGGCAACCGGGACAAGGTCGGCTGCGCGCGCAGGTGCGCCTTCAGTTGTCCAATGAATCGCTCTGCCGGGATCGCGCCCGGTGCCAGCGCCACGACATAGGCGGCCAGACGCGACTCGCCAGGCGCAGATCTGAGCGGCACCACCGCCGCTTCGCCCACACTCTCGTGACTGAGCAGGGCGCGCTCGATCGCAAGCAGTTCCTCCTGCTCGTCTCGGCCGAGGAGTTCCAATCTTCCATCCGCTCGCCAGCGCACCCGCGCACCGGTCCGATACAACCGCGCACCTGGCGCCGTGCCGAAGGGGTTCGGTACGAAGCGCTCCGCTACAAGCGGTGTGCCAAGGCCTGAGCCGGCAGCCTCGCATTCCACATACAGCTCGCCCGCTGCCCCGATCGGCAACAGTTCTCCGTGACGATCCAGGACGTAGTACGCCGCATCCGGCGCCAGCGCCTGCTCGCCCACAAGGGCCATCAACTCCGGCGGCCACTCGCTCGAGTTCGAGTTCCACTCGACGAGCTGCCGTTGACGTTCCTCATCGCTCAGCATCTCGAGCCGCGACAGGCGCAACTGTGGCGCCGCCACGATGCCTTCCAGCAACCGCTCGTAGTGAGCGAGCATCCGCCGGATCGTTTCGCGATCGAACAGATCCGTGTTGTACTCGAGCCCGCCCACCAGGCCCGACGGCATTTCCTGCAGGTTCAGCGTCAGGTCAAAGCGCGACGTTCCTGGTTGTTGCTCCCCGGCCTGCTCCGGCACCGGCAGCACCGTGACACCCGGCAGCTCCACCGCCTCGAAGGGCGTGTTCACCAGGCCGAACGCCACCTGGAACAGCGGCGAGTGGCTCACGCTGCGTTCGGGCTTCAGCTCCTGCACCAGGTGCTCGAAGGCAATGTCCTGGTGCCCGTAAGCCTGAAGCGCGATTGCCCGCGTGCGCTTCAGCAGCTCCACGAATCGGGGATCGCCGCTCAAGTCGTGACGCATCACCAGCATGTTCACGAAGAAGCCGATCAGTCCTTCGGTCTCGCGCCGCGTGCGGTTCGCAATCGGCGTGCCCACCGCCACGTCCGACTGGCCCGCGTACCGTCCCATCAGCACCGCGAACGCCGACAGCAACGTCATGTACAACGTCACGCCCTGCTCGCGGCTCAAGGTTTGCAGTCGCTCAGTGAGCGCGACCGGCAACACGACGCGCTCCAGGCTGCCGCGGAAGCTCTGCTCGGCTGGCCGCGGCCGGTCCGTCGGCAGTTTCAGCAACGGCGGCAGCCCCCGAAGTTGCTTGCGCCAGTACGACACCTGCCGCTCCAGCACCTCGCCCTGCAACCAGCGCCTCTGCCACTGCGCGTAGTCGGCGTACTGGATCGCCAACGGCGCCAGCGGAGAGTCTTCTCCCTTGGCATACGCCTGGTACAGACTCACCAGCTCGCGGAAGAAGATCCCCAGCGACCAGCCGTCGGACACACTGTGGTGCATCGTTAGCAGCAACAGGTAATCGCCCGTGTCGCTGCCGGTTTCCCGCAGCAATCGAATCCGGCACAGCCGCTCGCTGGCCAGATCGAAATGATAGGAGTACTCCGCTCGAGCCACCTCCTGCGCCTCCAGCGCCGACATCGTCTCCACTGCAAGCGCGAGCGCGGGCGGATCGATCACCTGCACTGCGCTGCCTTCATGCAACTTGAAGCGCGTGCGCAACGACTCGTGCCGCCTGTAGAGCTCCTGAAGGCCATGCACCAGCGCCGTTTCGTCTATTTTTCCCCGCAGCCGCCAGGCGAACGGCACGTTATAGACCGCGTTCGGCCCCAGGTACTGGTGCAGGAACCACAACCGCTGCTGTGCATACGACAACGCCAACGGCGCATCGCGCGAGACCGCCTGCACCGGAAAATCAACCAGTGCGCCCGTGCCCTGCCACTGCTCGATCGCACGCGCCTGCGAGGACAGCGTGGGATGCTCGAACACCTGCCGCACCGGCAGATCGATCGCGAAAGTCTCGCGGATGCGCGACACCAGCTGTGTTGCCAACAGCGAATGCCCGCCGAGATCGAAGAAGCTGTCATACCGCCCGACGCGCTCGCACTTCAGCAGCGCGCACCACAGCTCGGCGAGCAACTGCTGCGTTGCGCCCTCTGGCGGCACGGATTTCGATTCCGACGCCTGCGCGTCCACCGCTGGAAGCGCCTGGCGGTCCAACTTCCCGTTCGTGGTCAGCGGTATCTCGTCGAGCAGCACGTAGGCTGCCGGCGACATGTATTCGGGCATCTGCTCGCGTACATGCGAGCGCAAGTCCTGCAGCAACGAGTGCGAATTTGCCCAGCGTTGCTCGGCAACGGCCGGTTGTGCCGGCACACTCGACGCAGGCGCATCGAGCGCCCGGCCCGGTCGTACGGCGTAAACATTGTGAAGCGCCGTGCTCTGGAGCAACCGGTCCTGCTCATGATGCACCTCGTACCCGTGCAACTCGAGCAGATCGAGGATCTGCCGCAAGCGCCCGTCCACATCGTGCACCTCGATTACGAGCTGCTTGATCTTCGGCCAGTCGCCGTGCTGGATGCCCGCCAGAACCTCGAGCTCCCCGTTCTCCACGTCGACCTTCAACAGGTCGATCCGCTCGATCCCCTCCTCGGCAATCACCTCCGAGAGTGCTTTCAACTCACAGGTGTACTGCTCGGTCTGCAGCCTCTCTTGCAGCAACTCGTTCATGAGCTGCTCATTCATCGGCCCGCCATCGCCGGACGCTTGCTGCTGGTTCTGCAGGAACGTCTTCACCACCTGGTGCGCTTCTTCAGGCGAAGTCAGGCGGCTGGAGATCACCGTCGCATGGGGATAGAACGTGAAGCGCTCCTGCCGTGCACGATCCGCGAGCCCGCACTGGAACAACTTCGCGTTCAGCCCATACAAGGCAGCATTGCGTTCCAGGGATTTGAACACCGGCGGCAGCGGCTCGAACGCATATAGCCGCGCGTTGCGGCACCGCTGACCCGCAAACAACGTGAACAACCCGATGTTGGCTCCGACATCGAAGATGCAGTCTTCATCGCCAAGCCGGATCCCGTGCCTGAGGTAGATCTCGTCGTCGAAGATCTCCTCGTAGGTGAACGCCGTCTCGCTCGCGTTCTGATGAAACACCGTCAGGCCGTTGGGCAGCTCGATATGCCTGGCTTGCGGCTCCAGCCCTTCTCTTTGCAGGCGCAACAGCTGCTGGACCGGCAATGCCCTGTGTCTTGAGGGAACCACGTAGGCAACGATCCGGCGATCCTCATCGCCATAGTCCTTGACGAGCACATGCGCGTCCTGCACCGCCGGGTGCTGCAGCAGGTTCGCTTCGATCTCCCCGAGCTCGATGCGAAAACCCCGGATCTTCACCTGCTCATCGTTGCGGCCCAGATATTCGATGCTGCCGTCCGCGCGGTACCGGCCGAGATCGCCTGATTTGTAGAGGCGTGCGCCCGGCTGCGTACTGAACGGATCTGGCACGAACCGCACGCCCGTGAGCTCCGGCCGATTCAGGTATCCGCGCGCCACCCCCGCGCCGCCCACATGAATCTCCGCCGCCACTCCGATCGGCACTGGCTGCAGAGACTGATCCAGGAGGTAGACTCGCAGGTCCGAAAGTCGTACGCCGATCGGGCTGCCTTCCATCGAGCGGGCGACATCCTCTCTCTGCAACGCTCGATAGGTGACGTGCACGCACGTCTCGGTGATTCCGTACATGTTCACCAGCAGCGGCTCCTGCCCGGCGTTGCGCTCGTACCAGCGCTCGAGCATGCGCACCTGCAGGGCCTCGCCTCCGAAGATCACGCGCCGCAGCGCATGCTGCTGTCCGCTGCGCTGCTGCGCGCCGATCAATTGGCTGAATGCACTCGGTGTCTGGTTCAGCACCGTGATGCGTTCACGGCACAGCAATTCATGGAAATCTTCCGGTGAGCGCGCCACCGCTTGCGGCACCACGACCAGGCGGCCGGCGTGCAGCAACGCACCCCAGATTTCCCACACCGAGAAATCGAAGGCCATCGAGTGGAACAGCGACCAGGTATCCCGCGCATCGAAGTGAAACCACTGCTGCGTGCTCGCGAACAGGCGCACCACTTGCCGATGCTCGACCATCACTCCTTTGGGCTTGCCCGTGGAGCCGGACGTGTAGATCACGTACGCCAGCTGATCCGGATGCAATCGCACCCCGAGGTTCTCGGCCGAGTGCTGCGCCGGCATCTCGGCGTGGAGATCCAGCAGCGCAACCGATGCCGACTCGCCCCCGAGCGCCTCCCGTCCCACCGCATCCACCAGCAACAACACGGGCGCGCTGTCGGCCAGCAGATACGACAAGCGCTCGCGTGGGTAACCCGGATCCAGCGGCACATACGCTCCACCGGCTTTCAGGATCCCAAGCAGCCCCACGACCATCGGCAATCCCCGTTCCACGCATATCGCCACGCGCGTGTCGGGACCGACGCCTCTTTCTTGCAGGCAACGCGCCAGACGGTTCGCGCGTGCGTTCAGTTCCCCGTAGCTCAGCGCCTCGCCTTCGTGAACCAGCGCCACCGCATCGCGCATCCGCTCGACCTGCGCCTCGAACAGCTCCGGTATGCACTGCTCTTGTGGGTACGATTGCGCCGCGTTCCACTCGACCAGTTGTTGGTGCCGTTCCTGCTCGCCCAGGATCTGGAGCTGCGACAGCGGCGCCTCGGGCGAGATCGCAACCGCCTCCAGCAACTGTGCGTAATGACCCAGCAGCCGTCGCACGGTGCCGCGATCGAACAGGTCCGTGTTGTACTCCAGCACCCCCACCAGGCCCGCGGGCGACTCGTGCACCATCAGCGTGAGGTCGAAGTGCGCCACTCCTTCGGGCGCATCCGCCTCACCCGCCCCTGCTTCATCGGCGCGCAGCACGTGTACCGAGAGGCCCGGCAGCTCCAGCGCCTCCACCGGTGCGTTCTGCAAATCGAACATCACCTGGAACAGCGGCGAATGACTCACGCTGCGTTCGGGCTTCAGCACCTCCACCAGCTGCTCGAACGGCACGTCCTGATGGGCATAGGCCTGGAGCGCCGTCTCGCGCGTGCGGCCCAGGACGTCGATGAAGCGTGGGTCGCCGCCCAGGTCATGGCGCATCACCAGCGTGTTCACGAAGAAGCCAATCAGCCCTTCGGTCTCCCGGCGCGTGCGGTTCGCGATCGCGGCCCCCACTGCCACGTCCTGCTGGCCTGCGTACCGGCCTAACAACACCGCCCAGGCGGACATCAACGTCATGTACAGCGTCGCGTGCTGTTCGCGGCTCAACCCTTGCAGCCGTTCGGTCAACGAGGCGGGGAGCTCGAGCCTCTCCACACTCCCGCGGAAGGTCTGCTGCGGCGGTCGCGGCCGATCCGTCGGCAGCGTCAGGAGCGGCGGCAGGTCCTTGAGCTGCTCGCGCCAGTACGACACCTGGCTCTCGAGCACTTCACCCTGCAGCCAGCCCCGCTGCCACTGCGCGTAGTCGGCGTACTGGATCGGCAACGGTGCGAGCGGGGAGTCTTCCCCTCTCTGGTATGCCTGGTACAGGCTCATGAGCTCGCGGAAGAAGATCCCGAGCGACCAGCCGTCCGATACGCTGTGGTGCATGGTCACCAGCAGCAAGTAGTCGCCCGCATCCGTGCCGTCGCTTGCGATCTCGCGCAGCAGCCGAATCCGGCACAGCCGCTCGCGCGACAGATCGAAGCAGTAGTTACGCTCGGCGAGGACAATCGCGCGCGCGTCCACCGCGGAAACCGACTCTACTTCGAGCTCGAGCCCCGGCGGGTCGATCAACTGGATCGCGCTGCCTTCGTGCGAGTCGAAGCGCGTGCGCAGAGACTCGTGCCGCCGCTCGAGTTCCTGAAGGCTCCGCACCAGTGCCGCCTCGTTCGTCTCTCCCCGCAGCCGCAATGCGAGCGGCACGTTGTAGACCGCGTTCGGTCCCAGGTACTGCTGCAGGAACCACAGCCGCTGCTGCGCGTACGACAACGCCAGCGGTTGCTCTCGCGATACGGCTTCCAGGGCCATCCCGGTTCGCGCACCCCCGCGGCGCGCCTCATCGACGGCACGAGCCTGCGAGGAAAGGGTCGGATGCTCGAATAGCTGCCGCACCGGCAGCTCAATCGAGAAAGATTCCCGGATACGCGTCGCAAGCTGCATTACCAGCAGCGAGTGCCCACCCAACTCGAAAAAGCTGTCTCGCCGGCTGACCTGCTGGACGTGGAGGATTCCCTGCCAGATCCGGGCGATCGACTCCTCGATCTCTCCCAGCGGCGCCTCGTATTCCCGAGTACCGCAGGCGGCGAGATCCGGCACCGGCAGCGCGCGACGATTCAACTTGCCGCTGGGCGTCAGTGGCAGGCTTTCGAGGACCACGAAGGCGCCCGGCACCATGTACTCCGGCAGCGTCTCCTTCAGGAATTCGCGCAGTTCGCCGACACCGACTTCGTTCTCACGCTGGGTGACATAGGCCACGAGGCGCCTGTCGCCGGGGATGTCTTCGCGCGCGACCACCGCCGCCTCTCGAACACTCGCATGCCGCACCAGCTGCGCTTCGATTTCTCCGAGCTCGATCCGAAAGCCTCGAATCTTGACCTGCTCATCGTCGCGGCCCAGGTACTCGATCGTGCCATCGCCTGCCCACCGGCCCAGATCGCCGGTCTTGTACATGCGTGCCTGGCTATCGCTGCTGAACGGATCGCGGACGAACCGCTCCTCGGTCAACTCCGCCCGGTTCAGATACCCGCGCGCAACGTTCGCGCCGGCGATATAGATATCGCCCACCACGCCCGGCGGCACGAGCTGGCGATTCCTGTTCAGGATGTAGATCCGGCTGTTCGAGATCGGGCGCCCGATGCTCGGCAACGCCGGCCACTGCCGCGGATCTCCCGTCAACGTCAGCGCCGTCACCACATGCGTTTCGGTCGGGCCGTAGTGGTTATGCAGGCGACAGCCCGGCAGACCTTCGAAGAAACCCGCAATTTGCGCGCTGACCCGCAGCTGCTCACCCGCCGTGATCACATCCTTCAGGTGCAGCGGTGTCGGCGTGGCGTTCGTCAGGCATTCCGCCAGGCTTTGCAGCATCAACGGCGGTACGAACAGTCGCTGCACCTCCTGGCTGCGCATCACCTGCAACAGCGCTCCTGCATCCCGGCGCAGCTGCTCATCGATCAGCACCAGCGTGCCGCCCCCACACAGCGTCGAGAAGGTTTCCTGGAACGAGACGTCGAAGCTCAGGGCCGCGAACTGCAACACTCTCGCACCCGCATCGAGCGCGAGCTCTGTTCGATGCCAATCGATGAGGTTGACCATCGCACGATGGTCCATCGCCGTGCCCTTCGGACGGCCGGTCGAACCGGACGTGTAGATCACGTACACCAGGTGCCGCGATGTCAGACCGAGTGCTTCCTTCGGAAGGTTCTCTTCAAGTCCGATCGCCGCATCGGCCAACGGCAGCGTCACAAACCCGGATTCGCAATGCGGCAACAGATCCTTCAGCTTCTCCTGTGTCAGCACCACTCGCGGCGCCGCGTCCTCCACCATGTACCGCAGCCGGTCGCGCGGATAGTTTGGGTCCAGCGGAACGTAAGCGGCACCTGCCTTGAGGATGCCCAGCACGCCCACCACCATCTCCACGCCGCGCTCGGCGCACAGCGCCACACGCTGATCCGGCCCGACTCCCAACTCCCTCAACCGACGCGCCAGCCGATTGGCTCTGCCGTTCAACTCCCGGTAGGTCAGCGACCGCCCTTCATGCAGTACCGCCATCACGTCCGGCGTACGTTTCACTTGCTCTTCGAAGAGTTCGTGGATGCACTTCTCTTGCGGATAGGCGCGCGCCGTTGCGTTCCACTCGATCATCTGCCGGGAACGCTCGCGCTCGCTCAGCAGGCTGTGCTCATGGATGCGTCGCTCGGGCTCGAGGGCCAGGCCTTCGAGCAATGCCAGGAAATGATCCGCGAAGCGCGCGATCGTGCTCCCATCGAAAAGAGCGGTCAGATACTCCAACCGGACACTCAACTCGTGACGGTAGTCCTGCACCTCGACCAGCAGTTCGAACTGGCTCTCCACCGTGACGCGTTCGACGTTGGAGAAGTGCGCGTTGAGAAACGCGTCCGCGTCAATCGGAGTGTTCTGGAACGCAAACAATGTTTGCACCAGCGGGCCGTGACTTTCACTGCGTTCGACGTTCAGCAGCTCCAGCAACTTCGGAAATGGCATCGCCTTGTGCTTCTGGGCAGCGGCGTGCCATTCGGAAACCTGGCGCAGCACGTCCAGGAAGGTCATGGAGTCGTCGAAGCGAACGCGTACCGGCAAGACCTCGGTGAAAAAGCCGATGACACTACGCACGCCGTCCAACTCTCTGTTGGCGTCCGCCGAACCGAGCACGAAGTCCTTCTGGCCCGAATACAGATGCAACAGCAGCGAGAAGGCGGAAAGAACCGTGACGTACAGAGAGCAACCGTTCTCGACGCTCAGGATACGAAGGTCCTGCTCCACGACCCTGGGGATCGGGAATCTGTGGATCTCGCTGGCGAAGGTCCGCCGGGAAGGTCTTGCGCGGTCCAGCGGAAGGTCCAGCACTGGCGGAGCGCCAGACAAGACATTTTTCCAGTGCGCCCGCTGAAGTCCGTCGCCTCCGCTCTCGTACCGTGCTTCTTCCCAGCGTACGAAGTCGCGATAGCAACATGGCAACGGTCGCACCGCAGCGTCTTCGCCCCTGGCAAGGCTGTCATGGAACGAGGCGAGATCCTGAAACAGGACTCGAATCGACCAACCGTCGCTGACCAGGTGATGCAGGGTCAGCAGCAAGACATGTCGCTTGCGATTGAGCCGCACCAACTTCCAACGGATCGGGTACCCGCCCGCCAGATCGAAGCGCGTGGTCGACTCCTCACTCATCAGGGCGCGAAGTCGGGCTTCCTGAACTGTCTTGTCCAACTGCGAAAGGTCGACGACGGTCAGACCGGTTTCCGGATTTTCGTCGACCACGCACCTCACGACGCCGCCGACTTCCACGAACCGCGTTCTCAGCAATTCATGCCTGAGAACCAGGCGATTCAGGCTCCGGCTCAAGACCGTAGTGTCGACCTCGCCGCGCAGCGTGACCGTAAGCGGAACGTTGTAGGCCAACGCGCCCTGGTCAGCGCTGTGCGACACCCACATGGCTTCCTGGCCATAAGAAAGCTGCCGACCCGGTCCGGCGATAGCAGCATCGAGTCTGGGCGGGACTGGAGCATCCATGCGCGGCTGCTCAGACGTGCCCGAAGCCGTCATGCGGCTTTCCCTCAGGAGCTCATCGACACGGCCCCGATGGAATCTCGTCAGGTACTCGCCGAGGGCACTGATTGTGTTGTGATCGAAAAGCAGCGTGCTCGGAAGCCGCCCGAAATCCTTCTCCAAGCGAACGAGAATCTCCACCTGGGAGAAGGAATCGATGCCCAGGGCGGCGAAAGGCAGATCCGGTGACAAATTGCTCCGCAACGCACTTCGAACGCCGCGCATGACTTTCGAGATGTAGAGCGCGATGTGCTGCTCCCCTCGAGCCGGATCGGCCACGTCGTCAGTACTCTCGGATTCAACAACGCGCGGCTTCTCGTGCCGTTGCTCCTCCGCAAGCGCATCGCTCGCCCGCAGGCGCGCCGCCCGGTCCGGATCGAACGAGACCTCCGCCAGGTACTGCGACGAGAACTCGAAGACGACGTGGGTGCCCTGCTCGTAACAGGTCTCGCATTCCAGCCCACGCAGGAAATCCATCGCCGGCGCATTTCTGTCCGTCGGCACGGCGTCGACAATCACCCGATCCACCTGGTGGTCGAGCGCGATACGTCCCAGCCACCTGACAAGCTCGTACTCCGCTCCCCGGCCGAGCACGCGGCAGCTCAGCAGCAGCGTGTCCACTCGTAGCGTGTCGCCATTGAATTGATAGACTGCGGCTCCTGTCAGTCCGTAGTCCCCAAACCTGTCACTGACTCGGACCGCGAATCCCTGGTAGCCCGACGACAGCAGCTCCTCGAGCTCGGCCGGCGTCCGCGTGATCTTTCGCACGTTGAACTGATTGGTCCTGGCCGTGAGCTGCGCCACGCGGGTGACCGATGCTCCACCGATTGGCTCGTGGATGACCTGGAGCCGAAGGCTCTCGATGTACTCGCGCAGAGAATCGAAGCCGCTGCGATGCTGTTCTCTCGCAGCGTTCTCCTGATACATCTGGCCGCGACGCGCGTCTTCATCGGTGGCGTTTAGATTCCGCAACAGGCAGATGCGGTCGAGAATCGCCGGTATTCGTCCCCGCTCGCCCGGAAGACACAGCGTGAGAACGCGCGGAGAGTTGGCGCGCACCTCGGCGCATTCGACGGGGTTGTCGTCCAGGAAGACGAACGAGTCCAGCGACAAACCGAGCTCCGCGGAGATGTCCGCCAGGTTCGTCGACTTCGGGCTCCAGTTCGCCCGGACCGCGGCGAAGTCCGACCACTTCAGGACCATGTCCGGATTTGCAGCGAAGACCCTCTTCACGTCTTCCGCGTTGTTCTTGCTGACCAGGCAAAGGAGCATCCCTTCTCGCGCCCGGTCCCGCGCAAACTCCTGCACGTGGGTGTGCACACGAAGCTCTTCGGCGAGCTCCTCCGCGCAGACGCCGTCCCAGAGCGTGCCGTCCGCATCCAGGGCAAGCACCTTGCGCGGGCCTCTGACGATGCTCGCGATGACACTGCTCAAAGTCGAAGACATGAGATCGAAGAAGCGAGGCTTGTAGGGAATGTTGGCCGCCCGCTCCCTCGTCTCGTCGAAATAGTCCGCGGGCTCCATCTCTCCAAAGTCGGAGAACGAAAGGAAGTGCACGTATGGCTTGTCGCGCAAACTCGCCGCGAGCGCGGCGATGGCCGATTCATGCTCCACGAGGGGCCGTCCCGGTGACGGCGGCGCCAGGCCCACGATGCAGTGGACGCGATTGGCGCCGGCGAATCGCTCCAGGCATGTGGCAAAGTCGTCGAGATTCCGCAGCAGGTCCTCCGTCGAGGTGCCTGGCCGCTTCGTATCTCGTGTCGCGTAGAGGTTCTTGAGCCCCGAACCCGCCAGCGCGGCTTCCTCCCGAAGCTGAACGCGAAATCCCCTGCTGCCCAGCATGGCGCAGATGTCGGCGCATGCGACGTCCGCCGATTCATGTACTTCGAGAACGATCTGCTCGATCTTCGCCCAGTCGTCATCCGTGATTCCGGACAGGATTTCGAGCTCACTGCCTTCCGCATCGATCTTGAGCAGGTCGATCCTCTGAATGTTGTGCTCCGCGACGATGTCGGAGATGGAACAAACGGGGCAGTCCTGCTCTTCCTTGATCAACCGCCCTTCCATCAACTTTCGCGTCAGCTCTTCACGACGGTTCGCATCCAGGCCTGCTGGATCGAGGGCATTCGAAATCACGGCGCGCAGTGCTTCCTCGTCCCGGCGCGGATCGGCGCGGAATCCGGAGAACACCGAGGACCCCGGGTAGTAGGTGAACTTTTCGCTGCCACCAGTCGACCAGACGCCACGTCGTGAAACCACGATGTCGCCGCGCCCATGAATCTGCGCATTCGCCTTCAGGATTTCGAATGCTGCTGCCGACGGCTCGAAGGAAAAAACACGGCAATGCCGATGCCTCTCGACCACCGACAGGGCGAACATGCCAATGTTCGCGCCCACGTCCAGGACCGTGGCTCCGTCGCGCAGGGTGATGCCGTGGCTCTCGTATACGCGCTCTTCGAATATTTCCTTGAATAGATAGTCGGTCTCGTATGCATTGAGATGCGCGATCTCCATGCCATTTGGCAGCCGGCGTGTCCTGCACTGGCCGAAGTCACGCACGGCATCGTGGCTGTGGGCGGAGACCGGCAGTGGCAGCGAACCAGCCGCAAAGTCTTCAGCCCTGAGCAAGAAGACGTTGACTCCCGGTCCATCGGCAACCAGGTCGGACCGTTGGCCCAACAACTGCTGGATGAGCTGACCGCACGGAGCGAAGCGCAGCTGCGACCGTATCGCGAACACTTCCAGGTTGTTCTGCAGCGATTCACTGATCGGCTCGCTGGTGAATGTCGCGGCAACGCAAATATCACGGCATTCGCCGCCGCCCCCGGAGATCTCCACGGCAGATCCGGGATGTGTGTGAGCTGTCATGCTTTCTCTCGACTCTTCGAGACGAACGTGGACGCGGCGACGATATGCTCAGGCATACCGAACCCATTGCTCAGAGCTCTCTTGGCAGAACATCCCGAGCTTCTTGCGCCGAATGATTTCGGCCGTGTGTGTCATCGTAAGAAATCCGTTTATTTCTCTCCCGAACTGCGTGCTGCATCCCGGCTCGTTGAGAAGTACGTAGTGATCGTCCGGAGAGTGTCATGGCGTTTCACTCAGTGCCACCGAGTTCACGCTTGCTGCAACGACTCGTGTCTTGACACGACTCCCTGACTGAGAGTCGAACTACTGGCGAACGCTACCTATCCGCCGCGTTGCTGGTGACACCATGCCACGTGGCATGAATTTCACGCGCGAGCGCCATGCATCACGGCGAGGCGGCCGGCATGAGCGCTGCCAACTGAACGACGAGTGTCGGGAATTGCCTGGTGAGCGCCGCGATCCGCGCATCCCTGGCGCGCAAGTGCGCAGGCAGCCGCGACGCGTCGAGATCCCGGTCTCGTTCGCGAAGCACTTCGGTGGAATCGGGCTGGGGGTGGCGGTCGACCTACGCCAGCAGATGAGGGCGGACTTTCCGTTCGTGCCGAACGGAATCGATTTCCTGCCTTATCGCCTCGATCAGCACGGCCCGCGATTCGCGAATGAAGAAATGATCTCCAGGAAACAGCCGTGTGTGAAAACTCCGGCTCGTATGTTCAGACCACGCGTTCAGTTCGTGCATTTCCAGGTCCTTTTCCGAGGCTCCGGCGAAGGCAACGATTGGGCAATCGAGTGGCTGTTCTTCGCCAAACCGATAGGACTCGGACAGAGCGAAATCTGCATGGATCTGCGGGATGAACACTTCTCGCAGCTCGGCACTGTCCAGGACAGTACCGATATGATCGCCGTAGTCCTTCCGCAGCTCCTCAACGAACTCCTTTTCGGGCAGCGACGAAATCGGAGCTTTCTTCCGCTTCACGTGCGGCGCATGCCGGCCCACGGGGATGAAGAGGAAAGGTTGATTCAATCCCCTCCTTCTCAGCTCCCGTATCACTTCGAATCCGATAAGCGATCCCAGGCTGTGACCGAAGATGGCGTATGGCTTGCCGAGATATGGCTTCATCGCGTCGACGACGCCACTGGCCAGATCGGCCATCTTCGCAATGAAGGGCTCGCTGATACGCCCTTCTCTCCCGGGCAGTTGCACGGCCAGGAGCTCGATGCTGCTCGGCACCAGATGTGTGGACCAGCTGCGAAACTCCGAAGCACTTCCTCCTGCGCAATGAAAGCAGAAGAGACGTATCGAGGCTTCAACACTGCGTTTGTGCCTTATCAACCATGGAGAAGCGAAATTGACCACGTGACCCTGCTTTCCGACGCGTATCGCTAGACTGGAATCCGAATGAAAACCGCGTGGCCGTTGAGGTTATGAACGAAGCGAAATCCTTTCAACTCGCGCAGCTCGTCGCAGTAGGCAGTGACGCCATCGCATCCGAAAAAGCCGTAGTCATCGAAAACCATGATCGCTCCGGGCGACAGCCGCGGGAGACACCATTCAACGATGTCACGCGTCGAGTTGTAGACGTCCACGTCGCAGTGAAGAAATGCTATCGGGCCCTCGATGGCTTGCTGCGTATCATCGGGAAAGGCGCCTTTCAGGATTACCGTGTTGGTCAACCCAACCGAAGAGAGCAGAGCTCGAACAATTTCTTCCGATGTATCGGAATGTTCGCCGCCTTTGTATTGGGTATCGCGGCTTCCGGCTTTGACTACTCCGTGAAATGTGTCGGCGAGGAAAACTTTCCGGCCTGCTTGCCCCTTGACGGCTTCCGCCAGAATTGCGCCAGTGCCGCCTCGCCAGACTCCCACCTCCAGAACGGCGCCAGGCACGTCGACAATTTGTCGCGCCAGCGTCCACAGCTCGTAGCATCGATATATGTCTACGAGCGTATGACGCTGCACTTTCGCAAAAGTGGCGAGAAAGGATTCATCGTTGAACCAGGGCGCCAGTGTCGCGAGGGGCAGGATGTGCTGATGTGCGATTCCTGACTGCTGGTGCCACCACGGTTGCTGCTTCCGCAACGTTTGATAGGCCTGCTCGATGGCGTTACTCAAGGGGCGTAATAGCAATTTGCGCGCCTAATTCAGGTCTCTGCGCCTGGCTGCCGACCTGGCTCGCCCTGCTTCATTTGACCCATTGATCTTCTTTTTCCCCGATTCAGCCTTCAGGGTCCCGTCTGCTGCCTTCCCGACAGCAGTTGCTCCCTCGATCAGAAACAAGCGGCCCGTACCCTTCAAGGACGCCAGGTCGATGTCCGCAACCAGCTGCACTTTCTCCGAGTTGAGTGTCAGGTTTCCCACCAGGCGCACGCTCCCGGTTCCACCTTCGAAGTCCGCACCATCGAGTCGGGTCTGCTCCATGTCGAGCCTGCTCCCCAGCTCCGTGCCCCCTCTGGTATCGGGGAACTTCAGAAGCACGAATCCGCGTTCGATCTGCTCTCGAAGTTCCCGAGGGGATGCACTTCGCTCGGCAACGATCGGATGGGACCCCCTGGTCAGTCTCTCCACTAGCTCATTCATGATGGTCACTCGTGGCTGGATAGGCGTGCCTGCGCCAAGAGCACAGTCCACACGCAAGTTCACCGAGAGAAGAAATTCCTATCGTTTGCGCCGCACGTCAAGTGCAGTGCGGCCGGGTCTCATGCCACGTGGCATGCGGTCGAGACATACCCGTTGTTGTTGCGCGTGGTCGAGCCAGACACGCATGCGCCCAATCCGTTTCGGAGAGGACGGCCAACAATCACTCTGTTGGCGGCTGCCGAAAATTCCAGCTCGCATAGAGGGTAGGCAGAGCTGCGAGCAAGGTGGCATTCAAGATCAGAACGCAGCACACCACATCGACAATCTGCCCGGTTTGCCAATTCTGCCAATGAGACACGAGCAGGAGGACGGGTTGGCCCAGACAATTCAGAACGGCGAGCAAGCCAAGGCAAAAGAGAAAGGAATCCTTTCTCAGCGCCGCCTCGCGCTCATCATCTTCACTGGCTGCTTTTCCCAACGGCCCGCCTGCATAAATAAGCGACGCCCCCGTCATGAGGCTGAGCATCATTCCCGTCATGATGCCAATGTCGGCTCCGAGCGAGCCCTGGTTCTGCATTGGCGCCCAGGTCAGATAGAAAATGAGCAGGGCGCACGAGAAGGCAATATAAAAAAGCGGGATCCAGCGTAACGGCCGGTGATTGCGATCGACCGTTGGGCCAGCCGATATGTCATCGGCAACCCTGCCGGCAGTGAATCCGGTCCACCGCACAAAGCCATCCAGCCTGGACAGAATGCTTTTGTGACTGCGCTTCATTCACCTTCTCCTGCACGTCCAAACGTCATGGGAAATCGATCCAACGAGAAAATCATTTCGACAGCCACTCCAAAATGGCGCGCGATCTTCAGTGCGAGCTCGAGGCTTGGCTTGTAGTCGCCGCGTTCGAGGTAACCGATTGTCTGGGGATTGACCCCGGCAGCTTCGGCCAATTGACGGCGAGATATCCCGCGCTCCGCGCGAAAAACAGCGATTCGATTATGTAAGCTCATGTGGGTTCTACATGACGATTCGTTGCTATTACACAATAGATTATTTGGTAAAAGCAATGAGTTTTTGCACGGCGGGCGGATAGAGAGGCCATTTCCGCGGAACAATTCCGGCCCGGCGTGTCAGCCGAATCTGATTTATCGCAATACCGCCTTTTTCTACGCCGCCGGCATCGCGATCGCAGCCACCCTCTTCTCGTACGGCGCCATCCCGAACTCCCGGGAGTAACTCGACACCAGGCTTCGGTAGGTCTCGCAACTCTTCAGTAGCTCCGCGTGGCTGCCGTGGCCCGCAATCGTGCCGCCATCCACGACCATGACTCGATCGGAGCTGCCGATGCTCGACAGACGATGAGCTATCGAGATGACCGTCGCGCCGCGCGCTGCCGCCCATCTCCTGATGGAGTCGGAAACACGTCGTTCGTTGTCGGCATCCAGGGCGCTCTTGTCCTCGTCGAGCAGCAGAATCTGCGGATGCCTGATCAAGGCCCTCGCAAGCGAGATGCGCTGCCTCTCGCCGCCCGACAGCCGCGCCGCGACTTCACCAAGATTCGTCTGGTACCCCTGCGGGAGTTGCATGATGAAGTCGTGCGCACACGCCAATCTGGCCGCATCCACCACCCTCGCCTCATCTGCGCCGGTAACTCCGTAGGCGATGTTGTCGAACACCGTGCCTGAAAGCAGGCTGTCTTTCTGTGGCACGTAGCCGATGAACGAGCGCAACTGCTCGCGCCCCAGTTCGCGACATTCGCAGCCGTCGACCAGGATGGTTCCCGTGTCGGGTCCGTACAGCCCCAGCAGCAGTTCGAAGAGCGCCGACTTGCCTGCGCCTGACGGACCGACGATGACCGTACTCGTACCTGCTTCGATCTTGAAGCTGACGCCCCTCAGGACGTCGATCTCCGGTCGCGCCGGATACCTGAAGTGAACTCCCCTGAATTCGATGGCACCCGAGATGGATGCGGGCTTGCCGACCTTCGGCCATGGATGCCCCTCGAGAGACAGGTACTCCACGATGCGCTCTGCGGAACCCACGGTTTGCTTGAGTGCAGTCGCGAGGCCCAGGAATGAGGCCGCGGAAGAGATGATTAGCCCATTGAAGTAGGCAAACGCCACCAGTTCACCAACGGTGTACACGCCCGAGTAGATGCCCCTGGCTGCCGTCCACAGCAGGAAGAACAACGCGCAATGGACGACGACGGCGACTGACTTCTCTATCACCATGTGAAGCCGGGAAGATTGCACGCCGGTGGTTGCAAGCGCTTCGGAAAGCCTGCAGAACCTGGCAGCCTCCTCGGCCTCTTTGTTGTGCACGTGCACCACCTTGATGGCCCTCAGACTCTCGCCGCTCGCGTTGCCGAGGTCAGCCGTTTGCTGCTGGATCTTTGCCCCGTAGTCACGAAGCTTTTTGCCCCAGAGGAAGACCGGCAGAAAAATGAACGGCAGGGCCAGCAGCACGATCAGCGTCAGTTTTGCGCTGATGAAGAGAGCTCCGAGAATTCCGGCGATTACCGATACGCTGGCAGTCACAATGGTCTGAACCTGGCCGGTCGCGAATCCGCCGACGATGTTCGTGTCCGCGATGATCCTGGTTTGCAACTCTCCACTCGGATGCTGCTCGAGATACGAGACTTTCTGTGCAATGAGACTGGAGAAGACGTCGTTCCGCAGATCCCTCGTTACCCTGGTGAAAACCAGCAGCAAGCTGTACCCGACGAAGAAGGAAAGCAGCAGCAGAAGAACAATGGCACCCGTCGCTATCAAGGCCGCATTGTTCAAGTACTCATACCCCTTCGCCGCGTCGGCAGGTACGCCATCGATGAGATACTTGATGGCCAGGCCGATCGTGAAAGACAGGAGCGCATTGACGACCGTACCCACGATGCCGACGGCAAGCAGGAGGGGATGTTTGCCGAGGTAGGGCAGCATCAGCCTGACAACGGCCAGACTCTCCCCGCTCTTCGAATCGGAGCTCGTCGACATGCCTAATCCTGGGTTATCGGTGGTTCATCGAAGCAGGCACGCGGCGCCAACTGCAGGAGCAACTTTGCTTTCCTCCCGCCGTACTCCTCACCGCTGATGCGCCCGACACGGGTACGCGTTTCTTTCTGATCATCTGTCATGCCACGGCTTCTCCGAGTTTCATTGAATGAAAGAACCATCGCGTCGAGTTGGCCTGGCCTGAGATTTCGGCATACGCCGGATCGCCGCAATCATCGACTTGGAGGTGCGCGATGGGCAAGCGCACCGGCACGACGCGATAGTTGTGCGCAGCGCTCGATTCACCGGGGAGCAGGTATTACGATTGGGCAGTGCGTCGCGGGAGCGAACGCGCGGAGTACGACGATCGGATGTTGAGAGCCGTCCGGCGCAATATGGCCGGAAGCGTTGCCACGTGCGGTTTTCGACGCGCGTGGCGGACGATCCTTTCCCCGCGAATAACCTGCTCGAGCATCGGCTCGAAGCAGCGGAACCCTTTCGTCTCTGGGTCGCCGACTTCGCTTGCCCGAGGCCTGCAGAAGGTTGGCCCCAGGTGGCCGCGCTGCTCGACCTTTACTGCAACGACGTCACGGCAGGTGACGAAAGCCGGTACGCGAGCGAAGCATTCATGATGTAGTTAGCTGAACAATCATGACGTGATGTAGTTATGGAATAGGACCCAGGAGATCACGCGCCCAGGTTGGGCTCAGCGTGCCGCGGGCGTCGTCGTGATCTCGCGCTTGAGCACGATGGCGTCTTCGCGACCGTCGGGGGCCTGATAGTACCCACGGCGGATGCCGATCTGTTCGAATCCCAGGTGCTGGTACAGCCGGATGGCCGACAGGTTGCTCGGCCGCACTTCGAGAAAGGCTTCGGCTACGCCGGCGGCGGCGGCGCGCTCCAGCAGGTGTTCCAGCAGGCGGCGCCCGAATCCCAGGTTCCGGAATTCATTGCGCACGCAGACATTGAGGATGTGCGCCTCGCCCGCGCCCAGGCTCATGACCCCGTAGCCGATGATCTGCCCCGACAGGTCCAGCGCGCGGCAGGTGTACCCGACGCGCAGGCAGTCGCGGAATATGTTCTCGCTCCAGGGGAACGCGTAGCTCTGCTGCTCGACCAGCGCGACCTCGGGCAGGTCGATTTCCATCATCGGCCGGATCTGGACCTCCGGCACTTCGCGCAGGTCTTCGGGCGCGGCGGCCATTAGTTAGCCCCTCCGCTCCCGGCCAGGCGGGCATGGGTGGCGCGCGCGAACTTGAGGTCGTCCCAGGCCTTGCGCTTGTCGGACGGTGTGCGCAACAGGTAGGCCGGGTGGTAGGTGATGACCAGCGGCGTGTTCGCTTCACCGAAGTGATGCAGCTTGCCGCGCAGGCGCGCCAGCGGTGCGTCGGTGGCGAGCAGGTTCTGCGCGGCGATGCGCCCGACCGCCAGCATGATCTTCGGCTTGAGCAACGCGATCTGCGCCGACAGGAACGGCAGGCAGTTCGACACTTCCTCGGGCCTCGGATCGCGATTGCCGGGCGGCCGGCACTTGAGGATGTTGGCGATGAACACGGTTTCGCGTGGCAGGCCGATGGCGAGCAACATGGCGTTGAGCAATTGACCCGCGCGACCCACGAAGGGCTCGCCCTGCCGGTCTTCTTCCGCACCGGGCGCTTCGCCGATGATCAGCCAATCCGCGCGCGTGTTGCCCACGCCGAAAACGGTTTGCGTGCGGGTCTTGCAGAGATCGCAGGCGGTGCAGCCCGCGACGCGCTCGCGCAGCACACCCCAATCGGTGATGGGCTCGAGCGTGCGGCGCGCGGTGACAGGCCTTGCAGCGCTGGGCTCGGGCGCGACCTCGGCCGCCCGGCGTGCGACCACCGGCGCGGGTTCGACCGGCACGGCTGCTTCCGCCTCGATGACGGGCGCATGCCGCGAAACCCAGCGGTCTATACCGAGGGCGTCGAGGTAGGCGTCACGCAAGCGGCTGGGCTGCATGTTCTCATCCCGCGCTCGCGGTGCGTGGACGCCGGGATCTCCGGATCAGCCACTGGACCGGACCGTAGGTCGCATAGGAAATGAACATGGCGAACAACATGGTCGGCGGATCCCAGGCGATCATCAGCAGCATCGGCAGGATCACGAAGCCGAGATAGGAGTACTTCACGCGCGCGTTCACGTCGATACCCTTCATGCTGATGTAGCTGAACGACGAAACCATGAGCGCCGCGGCATATCCGGTGACAGCAAAGGCCAGCACCAGGCCCGGTAACCCAGGCTCGCGCCACTTGGCGAAGAACCAGACGAAGGCCGCGACCGTGGCTGCCGCGGATGGACTGGCCAGCCCCTGGAAGAATCGCTTGTCGCTGGTGGAGGTGATCACATTGAACCGCGCCAGCCGCAGCGCCGCGCACAACGCATAGAAGAACGCGATCACCCAGCCGAAGCGCCGCCATTCATCACCGTATTCACTGATGCGTACCACGCCCCACTGGTAGACCAGCACGGCCGGCGCCAGGCCGAAGGCGACCATGTCGGCCAGGCTGTCGAATTCCTTGCCGAACGAGCTCTCGGTCTTGGTCCAGCGTGCGACGCGGCCGTCGATGCCATCGAACAGCAAGGCGATGAAGACCGCACCACCGGCCACCGCAAAATTGCGATCGATGGCGGCGACGATGGAATAGAAGCCCGAGAACAGGCATCCCGTGGTCAGCAGGTTCGGCAGCAGGTAGATGCCGCGGCGCGGGCCTTTTACAGGGTTCGAGTGCTCTGGCGTCACGGGCGGCATCATAGGCGAATCCCCCACCTGATACACTCCCGCGCCTTTATGCGCTGGTCCCAATACCCGGTCAACACGACCAAAGAAACTCCCGCCGATGCCGAAGTCGTGAGCCACCAGCTCATGCTGCGCGCGGGCCTGATCCGCAAGCTCGCCGCCGGGCTCTACACCTGGATGCCGCTCGGCCTGCGCGCCATGCGCAAGGTGGA
>Ga0315912_10001123_pt1 | contig 35609 bp, 27 predicted proteins | sample VfabasoilMG_FD_204469 | JGI IMG/M metagenome (GOLD analysis project Ga0315912, IMG submission 204469) | Garden soil microbial communities collected in Santa Monica, California, United States - V. faba soil | ecosystem: Environmental > Terrestrial > Soil > Garden | place: USA: California... | reverse complement strand
CTCCCAGCGCTCACCCCGAACCAGATTGCCGGAGCTAGGGGATCGCTTCGAGGTTCTCGTTGAAGAGCTCGGTCGCGGTGTCGGCGACCTGGGACGTATCGTAGTAGGCGTAGCCCGCGACGCCGATAGAGCCGACCACCGGCAGCCAGCGAGCCGCCGAGCTGGCGATCACGCGCCCGCTCGCCTTGACCCCGAGCCGGCGGGCGATGCGTTGCAAGAGCTGCAGCGTCGCGCGCCGGAACACCAGCCGCTCGCCGACGCGCGCCGTCAGATCGCGGACGATCTGCGCGGCGGCGTGCCGAAACAGGCAATACACCAGGTGCTCTCGGCTGAGCTGCGCACTCTGTCCGAAGGCGCCGGCGATGTCGGCCACCATCTTCGCTTGAATGCGCCAGACGGTGATCAGATCGGGGAGCACGACGGCGAGGCCCCAGGGCCCCGGTGGCAGCGCCAGCGTCCCGGAGACGGCGGCCGCCTTGAGCGCGGCCGTGGTGCGAATGACTCGCGCCCGCTCGTTGGGCTCCGCATTCGGCTGCTCCGTCGTGGCCGGGACGCTCATCACGACCTCCAGGATGGCGCGGGCGAGCACGGGGGCTCCGCCTCGAGCCGGGCGCTCTCCAGGCACGACACCGTCGGTGTCCCAGCCAGCCCCAGACTCTCGGTTTGAGCGGTCGATACCCACAACTCTAGCGGAAATGGCGGGCCGTGGCGAGCCTCCCCTCCCGGCTCCCGGGTAGGTGAACCGCCCCCGACGACCCCATTCTTGCCCCGGTCCTACCGGATCGGGCCATCCTGGGAACGGCAGGCTAGAAAGTTCCCGGCAGCGCGGCTAAGAAGCAACACTCATGTTTGATGCCCTGAAACGCGGATTTCGAGAAGCCCAGAACCGCCTGGCGGGGCTCACGGAGCTGACGCCGGACAACATCAAGCCGGCGCTGCGCGAGGTCCGCACCTCGCTGCTCGAGGCGGACGTCGAGCTGGGCGTGATCAAACGCTTCCTCGGCGCCGTGGAAGAACGCGCGCTCGGCCAGACGGTGCGCACCAGCGTCAAGCACGCCGGGCAGAAGCATCAGGTCACCGCCAGCGATCAGTTCATCAAGGTGTGTCACGACCAGATGGTCGAGATGATGAGCCATGAGGGCGAGGCGTTTCACCAGGCGGCGGGCAATGCGCCCACGCAGGTGATGATGGTCGGTCTGCAGGGCTCCGGTAAGACGACCACCAGCGCCAAGCTGGCGCGGCGCTTCAAGGCGGAGGGCAAGACACCGCTGCTCGTGGCGGCCGACATGCAACGCCCCGCCGCGGTCGAGCAGCTGCGCGTGCTCGGCGAGCAGATCGGCGTGCCGGTCTTCAACCTGCCGGAGGAGACGCCGCTGGCGATCACGCGTGCCGCCCGGGCGGAAGCCAAGCGCCTCGGCTGCGACACCATCATCTACGACACTGCCGGCCGTCTCGCCATCGACGAGGCGTTGATGCAGGAGCTCAGCGACATCAAGAGCGCCGTCTCGCCGGAGAACATCCTGCTCGTCGTCGACGCGATGATCGGTCAGGACGCGGTCAAGACCGCCAAATCGTTCAACGAGCGCCTGGGCATCAGCGGCGTCATCTTGACCAAGCTGGACGGTGACGCGCGCGGCGGTGCAGCGCTCAGCGTGAAAGAGGTCACGGGCGCGCCGGTCGTCTTCACGGGCACCGGCGAGACCACCGATCGGCTCGAAGAGTTCCGTCCCGACGGCATGGCAGGCCGCGTGCTCGGCTTCGGCGACGTCGTCGGCCTGATGAAGGACTTCGAGGAAGTCGTCGATCAGAAGCAGGCGGAGGCCGACGCGGCCCGCATGCTCAGCGGTGAATTTACGCTCGAGGATTTCCTGCAGCAGGTGCGGATGATCCAGCAGATGGGGCCGCTCAAGGATCTGGTCGAGAAGATCCCGGGTATGGGCGCCATGTTGCCGGCCGGTGCCGAGCTCGACGGCAAAGAGTTTGGCAAGATCGAGGCCATGATCCAGTCGATGACGCGCGCCGAAAAGCGGGACGCGCAGCTCCTGGTGCGTGAGCCTTCGCGCGCAGAGCGCGTGGCGCGCGGCTCGGGCACCCCGCGCGAGGCCGTCAACGAGCTGGTGAACAAGTTCGTGTTCATCAAGCAGATGATGGGCAATTTTGGCGGCAACGCCGGGCTGCTCGGCAAGATCCCCGGCATGAAGGGGCTGGCGATGGCGCGCAACCTGCGCCGCGCCGCCAAGAGCGGCAAGCTGCCGGCGGGGATGCCGGGCGGTTTTCCGGGCATGCCGGGTGGCTTTCCGGGGATGCCGGGCGGTTTTCCGGGCATGCCGGGTGGCTTTCCGGGGATGCCGGGCGGTTTCCCGGGACTGGGGATGCCGGACGCGACGGGGGAGGCAGGCTCACCGAAGATGCGAGTGCTGTCGCGCACCGAGAAGAATGCTCGCAAGGGGCAGCGCAAGCGGGAGCGCTCTGCGCGTAAGAAAAACCGGGGCAAAAACTAGGCTTCGAGCCCCGCGCCAGAGCGCGCACGGCGCCCGGGTTTCGACCCGAGGTGGTGGGGCCGAGCACGGAAGGGACTGATTCATGCGAGGACGAGCTGGGATGGGAGCACGAATTTCTACATCGGGCGCACGCGCGCCGCGGCAGCCGAACGGCGCGCGTTGGGGCACGGCGCTGACACGCGGGCTGCGGGCCGTGTGCTTGCTGTTGCCGCTTCAGTTCGCCTGCGTGAGCGACGCACCGCCCACAGAGCCGCCGGATGAGATCAAGAAGTACATCATCGACAAGATCCCCGACGGCGAGAAGCTGACCGAGCTGAACGTCAATTTCGAGGACAAGCTCACGCTGCTCGGCGCCCAGATCGAGCCGGGCCTGACCGTGGAGCCCGGGCAGCGCGTGAAGGTGACGATGTACTGGCGCGCAGATAAACCGCTGGAAGACCCGGAGTGGAAGCTCTTCACCCACGTGCTCGACGGCTCGGGCGAGCGCCTGATGAACATCGACAACGTGGGCCCGCTGCGCCACATCCGTCGCAACCGTCAGACCTGGCCACCGGGGGGCTGGGTCCCCGGTAAGATCTACGTCGACAACCAGAGCTTCACCATGCCGCGCAAGCTCAAGAGCGCCACGGTGCAGGTGGTGGCCGGGATCTGGAAGGGGAAGGAGCGGCTGGCGATCAAGAGCGGACCCTCGATCAAGGACAACCGCGCGCTCGTGGCCACGCTGAGCACCGGCGTGAAGCCCGAGCAGGCCCAGGGCGGGGTGCCGCAGCTCGAGGTCGCCCAGTTGAAGAAGGGGCTGAAGGTGCGCCTCGACGGTCGCTTGAACGAGGATGCCTGGAAGGACGCCGCGGAGACGCCGGCGTTCGTCAACGTCGCCACGGGGCAGCCGGATCCCGCATCCCCCGTGCAAGGCAGCGCCAAGCTGCTCTGGGATGAAAGCGCGCTCTACCTGGGCGTGATGGTCAAGGACCAGAACCTGGTGGGCGGCTTTGACAAGGCCCAGAAAGACCCGCACCTCTGGACCAAAGATTGCGTCGAGATCATGATCGATCCCGACGGTGACGGGGACAACAAGGACTACTACGAGATCCAGGTCAACCCGCAGAACCTGGTCTTCGATTCCCATTTCGAGGACTACAACCGCCCGCGCAAAGACCCGGACGGCCCCTTCGGTCACGAGGAGTGGAGCAGCAAGATCGAGAGCGCGGTGAAGCTTCTGGGCACGCTCGATGATCCCAAGGACAAGGACGAGGGCTACCAGGTCGAGGTGCGCATTCCGTGGGCGTCGTTCGACAAGGCCAAGAAGCTGCCGCCCCAGCCGGGCTCGAGCTGGCGCGTGAACCTGTACGCCATGCACGACAATCAGGGCGTGGCGTGGTCTCCGATCTTGGGGCAGGGCAACTTCCACAAGGCGGCGCGCTTTGGTCGCATCACCTGGGTGACGGAGCGCAGCGCAGCTCCGGCTGCGCTGGCAGCGAGCACGGAGGCGGAGAAGCCGAAGCCGGGTGCCGCAGCGGAGAGCGCACCGGCCAAGGCCGTCGCAGCAGCGCCCGCGGCTCCGGCCGCCCCCGCGGCGGCGCCGAGCGCCGCTCCGGCTCCGGGTAGCGAAGAGCCGGCCGTGGACGACAAGGGCCTCAGCGTCTCCAAGAAGGCGTTGCAGCAGGCGCCCGCACCCGCGCCGGGGGCTCCGAGCCAACCAGGGCAGTAGCGTGCCGGCAAACGAGTTGGGCTGGGTCCCCCCGCAGGAGCTGCTCGAGCACGCGCGCCGGGCAGCTCTCTCCGCGTACGCGCCCTACTCGCGCTTTCGAGTGGGCGCGGCGGTGGTGGCGGGCGGGGAGATCGTGCTGGGCTGCAACGTGGAGAACGCCTCCTACGGGCTCAGCATGTGCGCGGAGCGGGTGGCGGCCTTCAAGGCGCAGAGCGAGGGGAAGGGGCCGCTGTCGCAGGTCGCCGTCAGTTGCATCGATGCCGATCCGGAGGCGGGCCCCGAGGGGCGCATGCCGTGCGGCGCCTGCCGCCAGGTGCTGGCCGAGCTCGCCGGTCCGGATACGCCCGTCTGGGTCGACGGCGCCGGTGAGTTCAGCGTCAGTCAGCTGCTGCCGTCGGCGTTCCGTTTGCCTCGCCCCTGATTCAGGGGGTCCAGGCGCGCGCGCGTTCGAGCAGGTGCTCGCGCGTGTTCAGCGCCGGATCGTCCAGGACCGCGTCGAGCAGCGCCGCGAGCATCTTGCCCACGTGGGGCCCCGGCCGCAGCTCGAGCTCGCGCATCAACTGCTTGCCGTCGAGGGCCAGCTCCGAGAGCGACAGCGCCGCCTTTTGTGCCAGCTGTTCGCTGGCCCGTCGCTCCAGCCGCTCCAGGCTGGCTCGGGGCTCGCGGCTCGCGACGTCGTCGCCGGCGGCGTCCAGCCCCGTGCGCGCGAGCACGACGAGGCTCTGGTACAGGTCTGGTCCAACGTCGCGCAGCCAGCGGCGCACGCCGGCGTCGCTCGGTTCGGGAGCGAGCGGCAGGCACTGCGCGCGGATCAGGCGCCCGACGGTCTTGCGCTCGGCATTGGCGTAGCGCAGCCGCCCGAGCAGCGCGTCCGCGAGCTCGGCGGAGCGCGACGCCGACGCGTCCAGCTCACCGAGCAGCGTGGCGAGGCGCAGCTCGAGCTGCGGGGGGCACAGGTCGACGCGCCGCAAGGCCAGAGACAAGGCGGACCCGGCCTCGTGCGTTCGGGTGCCGAGGGCGGCCAGCTCCGGTGCCGTGATCTCGAGCAGACCGTGCTCGTACATGATCATGAAGCCGCGGCTCGGGGCGCGCGCGCGCAGCGTCTTGTTCCATTCGGCAGCAATGCGTTCGGCGCTGACCTGCCGATACGTGTCGAGCGAAGGGCGAATGGCCTGCGCCGTCGCTTGGTCCAGCTCGAACTCGAGCGCGGCGACGAAGCGCGCGGCGCGCAGCACGCGCAGCCCATCCTCGGCGAAACGTTGGCTCGGCTCTCCCACGGCGCGCAGGCGCCGCGCCTGGAGATCGTCCAGGCCGCCAAACGGATCGATCAGCTGCTCGCTCAGCGGATCGAAGGCGATCGCGTTCACGGTGAAGTCGCGCCGCGCCAGGTCCTCGTCGATCGAGGTGACAAAGCCGACCTGCTCGGGTCGGCGACCGTCGCTGTAGCCGAACTCGGTGCGCAGGGTCGTCACCTCGAACTGCTGTTTGCCGATCAGCACGGTGACCGTCCCGTGCTCGATCCCCGTCGGAATCACGCGCCGAAACACCTGCATGACCTGGGTCGGGGTCGCATCCGTGGCCAGATCCCAGTCCTTGCCGCCCCAGCTGCCGAGCGCGTTCGAACCGTCGAGCTGCGCCCGCAGAGAGTCGCGGACCGATCCTCCGACGAGCCAGGCATGATAGCCGGCGTCGCTCAGCCGCTGGCACAGCTCGAGCACGTCGGACGGCAATTCCGTCCGGCTCAGCCTCGGCGTGGGGCGAGGGCCCCCGCGGGGTAACGGAGCGGAGCTGGGGCCCCCGCCGGGTAACTGCGCGCTCACGTCAGGGCTTTTGCCACGGCTCGACGAACAATTGCCCGCCGATCGGCTCATCGGAGCGGCCGCGCGTCGCCGGCGATTTGGCTGCCGGCGCGGGCCTGGGCGCGCTCAGCGCGTCGCTCGCCGTGCGCTTGCTCTTGCCGCTCTTCTTGCGCTTCTTGTTCTTGGAGTCGAGCTCCACGTTGACGCGGACCTCGGAGCCGTCCAGAACCATGCGTTTGGTGGCGTACTCCGGGTGCCGGACTTCCACCGTGACCAGCGACTTCGGCGGCACGTCGATCGACACGGGGCTGGCCCCGAGATCCTTGCCGTCCAGGAAGACGTGAGCGGTGGGCGGAGCCACACCGAGCAAGACGTGCACGGGCAGGGGCTCACTGGGCAACTCCGGCGTGGCAGAGCTCGCCTCCTGCGCTCCGACCGACGCGCCCGTGCCAGGCGCCGGGGCTGCCGGCGGTGCGGCGGGGGCCGCAGCGAGCGGGGCCGCCGGCGTGGCACGCCCTCCCAGATTGCCGAGCTCGAACGCGAGCACCCCCGAGACCACCGCCAGCGGCGCGGCGATCGCGGCAAACAGCGGCCAGCGGCGCGGCCGCAGGCTCGCCAGCGAGAGCTCGGTGGACAGCGCCGTGCCCTCTACCGAGGCGGCGGGCTCGAGCGCAGCGGCGCTGGACGGTTCCGAAGGCTTGGGCCCGCGCCGGCGTTCGAGCTGCCAGAGGTCGTCGCGCAGCTGCAGCATCGACTGGTAGCGATGCTCCGGCTTCTTCGCCATGCACTTGAGAATGATGGCTTCAAAGTCGACCGGGATGTGTACGCCGGGCGCGGCCGTGCGCGGCGGCACCGGATCTTCATACAGATGCCGGCTCAGAATGCCGACGAAGTTCTCCGCATCAAACGGCACGCGCCCCGTGGCCATCTCGTACAACATCACTCCGAGCGAGTAGATGTCCCCGCGCTGATCGAGCGGCGTGCCTGCCGCCTGCTCCGGCGACATGTAATGCGGCGTGCCGAATACAGAGCCGGCTTGCGTGAGGCGGCCGCCGCCCGTGCTCGAGACCTTGGCGATGCCAAAATCGAGGATCTTGACGAAGTCGGCCTCTTTGCCGCGCTGGATCAGGAACACGTTGTCGGGCTTCAGATCCCGATGCACGATGCCGCGCTGGTGCGCCGCGCCGAGCCCCTCGCTCAACTGCCGCGCGATCGGCAGGATGCGCTCCAGCGGCATGGGCGTACCGCCGCCGGTGACCTGCGCCAGCGGCGTGCCGTCCAGAAACTCCATCACGAAATACGCAGCGCCGTCCGGCAACTGACCGAAATCGCTGATGCTGATGATGTGCTCGTCGGCGATCGCCGAGGCGGCCTTGGCTTCCATCAGGAAGCGCTCCGTGACCTCCGGATCCTTGGCCAGGTCGGCGCGCAGGATCTTCAGCGCCACGCGCTTGTCGATGATCTTGTGGCGGCACTGGTAGACGACGCCCATGCCGCCCTCGCCCACGATGCCTTCGACCTTGTACCGGTTGTCGATGGTGCAGCCGAGGTAGCGATCGGAGAGCGGACCCGGCGGGTGGAGCGAACGCTCGCGCGGCGACTCCACCGCGGGCTCCGCCTGGGACGGGTCTGCCCCGTGGAGTTCCTCGAGCTGCGGGGCGGCCGAGCTGCGCTCAGCGAACCCCACCGCCACGACGCGGTCCGGGGGCACGCTGCTCGGGCGGATTCTCCCCCCGTGGGGCTGCTCTAGCCGGTCATCGCTCATCTCGCACTCCAACGATACGCCACGCCGGCCGGAAGCTCCGAGAAGAAACGCTCCCCGTACTTTCGCAGATAAGCGCCCGATGGATATTACTCCGTCACTCGATTCCAAATGTCCACAACTACTGACTAAATGTCTAGTTATTGGGGCCCAGGGCGGGTCGGAATCGCCCGCGGGGCGCCCGCCTCGAGGCCCGGCGGCCCGTGGGCTCGGGGCGAAGCGGGGCGGCGAAATTCCATCGCTTCGATCGGGGCGGGGTACTAGAGGCGTGGGGCAGATGGGTTTCCCGCTCACCCTGGCCCTGCGCTACATGCGCTCCCGCAAGCGCGCGTTCATCTCGGTGAGCACCGTGTTTGCGATCGTCGGGGTGGCGCTCGGCACCGCGGCGCTCGTCACCGTGATGAGCGTCACGGGCGGCTTCCGCGCGGAGTTTCGCGACAAGGTCCTCGGCGTCAACGCGCACGTCCTGGTGCTGAAGTACTCGAGCGAGTTTCGCGACTACCGCGAGATCATGGCCAAGGTGCGCAAGCTCCCGGAAGTGACGGGCGTGGGCCCGTTCGTGATCAATCCGATGATGGTGACGCACGCCGGCCGCACCGCGACCGGTGTGCTGCTCAAGGGCGTGGACCCCGCGCTGATGGGCACGGTGCTCGATCTGCCGCGTCACATGATCGAAGGCTCGCTCGACGGCCTGAGTGTACCCGGCCATCAGCGCGCCGCGCCGCCGGCGCCGCTCGATGCGGATTTCGCCGCAGTCCCGCTGGGCGATGACCTGAGCAAGGACCTGGGCAAGGACCTCGACACGCCCGCGCGGCCGAGCTCGGAACCGCCCAGCGCCGGGCCCGACGACGATCGCACCTTCCTCGAGGTGTTGCGCGCCCTGCCGGATGCCGGTGCAAAGACGCCCGCCGTCGCCGCACCTGCGCCCGAAGAACCGTTGCGACTCGGGCCTGGAGATCTGCCGGCGGGCTCCGTGGTGCCGCAGGGCGGCTACGCGAGCGAGTTGCCGGACGAGGATGCGCTGCCGGACGGGCTCGATCCCGATCCCTGCCAGGCCGACGGCGTCGTTCTGCCCGGGATCGTCCTCGGCATCGCCCTCAAGGAGAACCTGAAGGCCAAGCTCGGCGACTGCGTTCAGGTCACCTCACCGACGATCGGTTACTCCTTCATCCGCGGCTCGCTTCGGCCCCCTGTGGCCAAAGAGTTTCGCGTGACCGGGGTCTTTTCAGCCGGCTTCGACCAGTACGATTCGAAGCTCGTCTACACCGACCTGTTTGAAGCCCAGGCCTTCTACGAGGGCGGCGATACGGTGACCGGCGTGGAGATGAAGATCAAGGACATCGATCGGGCGCGCGAGGTGGCAGCGCAGATCGAAGCCGAGCTGGGCAACAAGCTCTACCACGTGCTCGATTGGCAAGAGCTCAACCACGGCCTCTTCACCGCGCTGCGCATCCAGCAGATCCTGATGAGCCTGGTGTTGGCGCTGATCATCCTGGTGGCGGCCTTTACGGTGATCGCGACCCTGATCATGGTCGTGCTCGACAAGAAGCGCGAGATCGCCGTGATCAAGGCCATGGGCGCGAGCGATGGCGATCTGCTGCGGGCCTTTCTCTATCAGGGGCTGATCATCGGCGTCCTGGGCACGGGCGCGGGCCTCGGCTTTGGTTACGTGGTCTGTCAGTGGATCGTGCAGTACGGATTTCCGCTCGACCCCAAGGTCTATTTCATTTCACGGCTGCCGGTGCAGCTGCGCCTGACCGAGTTTGCGTTCACGGGCTGCTTCGCCGTCGCGGCCTGTCTGCTGGCCACGGTGTGGCCTGCCCTGCACGCCGCTCATCTGCGCCCCGCTGAAGCCTTCCGCGAAGCGTGAAGTAAATCCTGCGCGAGGCGTGACGCGCCCCGCGTCTGACGCTCGTGTTGCTCGACGGTGTTTCTCTTTCGGCGTTGCATTGCCGTGTTTCTTTGAAATGCAGCGTGAAATGCGGCTCATCACCCAAGCGGGTGATTAGGGGTGCCCGCTCCGGAGTCGTTCGATTTGCCCAGGACAGATGCCGGACCCAGGGATCGCCGCAGCTCGGAAAAGGACGGTCGGAGCCTGCTGGAGCCGTGAGGGGAAGCAGCTCGCGCGCTCGGGGGGGGCTAGCCGGGGGACTAGATGTCCTTCTCCAATCTGCCGGCATCACCGGCACCTGTCCGATCTTTGTCTTCTTGGTGGGCACCCCTGAGGGGGGGGCCCGCCAGCCATTTCGCCTGATCCGGGCACACCCTCCAGGTCCCGCGCCGGATCCTTATTGCCGACGAGCCGCGAGGTTCGTCGGCATTTTTCTTTTGTTCGCTGGGCCCGGGTGCGAGCACCCTGCCGCGTTCATGTTTCGGGGTCGTGACCGTGGAGGCGCTCTCCGCCTCCCGCGCGCTAGGCGCTAAATATCGGTAACCATGGACAATTGAATCCGGGTGGAGCGCGCCGCCCAGGGGCCCGCGGGCGACGAACGCAGGCTCGCGGGCGCGGACGCGGGGCAGGGCCGGGTGAAAACCCTGCTCGACTCGATGCTCCGCGGGTTGTCAGCGCGAAATCAATGGTATAGTCCTGGTGTCATGCTGCGGGGTGATGGAATGACCGGCCCCGCTATCTCGTTGGGCAGAGCAGATAGACCAGGGGCGCAGGCAGTTAGTGACTACTAGTAGCCCTGAGTTTCTCGTCGTCGAAGACCACCCGATGGTCATGCGGACCCTGCGGACGTATCTGCAGCGCGTCGGCACGGTGCTCGAAGCGGGCACGGTGCAGGAGGGGCTGCGCGTCTTCGAGGAGCATCCCAACCTGGCGGGTATGCTGGTGGACGTCAATTTGCCAGACGGTCTCGGTACGGACTTGATCCGGGAGATCCGTCGGCGCGATCCGGTGCTGCCGATCCTGATGTTGACCGGCAGTGACGAGCGCGGCTGGGCGAATGAAGCGCACGCGCTGGGCGTGGAGTTCGTCTTCAAACCCATCGTCACCGAAAGTCTCGAGCGCTTCTCGGCGCGCGCCGTGGCGCGTGCCTCGTCGGGAGATGACAGCCTGGCGGCGGTGGTCTCGGAGCTCGTCTCCAGCCACGGCCTGTCCCCGCGTGAAGTGCAGGTGCTCACGCTCTCGCTCGGCGGTACGCCCCGCGTGGCGCTCACCGACGAAATGGGCGTCTCCGACAACACCGTCAAGACGACGGTGCGGCATCTCTTGCGCAAGACCACCGCGGACACGCTGGACGATCTGGTGCAATACGTGATGCGCGCCGCGCTGCAACGTCGCAGTGCCCCCGACGGTGCCGCCGTGCAGGGCTCGTCCCGTCCGCCGGCGCGCCGCGTTCACTAGTCTCTTCGCAGAGGCCTGTCTTCGCAGAGGCCTGTCTTCGCAGAGGCCTGTCTTCGCAGAGGCCTGTCTTCGCAGAGGCCTGTCTTCGCAGAGCTCGCTTCAGAGCTGGAGGCTCGGTTCTGACGCGAGGGTGGGATGGATCTGGCCGCCACCCCGCAGCTCCCTTGCGCCAGTTCCGTACTTCACCCGGTCGAGTGTGAACCGCCCAGACGCGGAGCACGCCAAGAATGAGCTCCTGGCCGCCTCGGCGTCTTGGCGGTTCATCCGCTGGCTTGCCTGGCGCCCCGCCGCTCAGGGCGTGCGCAGCGTGAGCGCGCCGAGGTAGTCGCGCTTGCCGAGGCCGACGCCGTTGTGGCGCAGGATCGCGTAGACGTGCGTGCTGTGGAAGAAGAAGTTGGGCAGCGCGTGTTCGATGAAGTAGTCCGCGCCGCTCATCACTTTGCCTTCCCAGCGCGGCTGAGTGACGACGCGCGTTGCTGCCTGGTCGAAGTCCTGGGCTGAAAAGCCGTCGAGGTACTGGATCACCGAGCGCACGCGGGCGCGCAGTTCGTCGAGCGTCTGCTCCGTGTCCGGGTGCGCGGGCGCTTCCTTGCCGCTCAGCCGCGAGGCGGCGAGCTTGGCGGTGTCACACGCGGTCTGCACCTGGCGCGCGAGCGCGAATTGATCCGGCGCCAGGCGCAGCCCCAGGAACACATTGCCGTCGAAGGACTTGGTCTGCGCAAAGCTCGCCGCGGCCTCGAGCCATTTGTCGAGCTGCCCGAGCGTCTTTTTCATCTGCTGAAATGTTGCGTAGTACATGGCCCGAGCGTGCCACGGAACAACCGCGCCGTGGGAACTTCGCTGCCGAGCCCGCGGATCCCGATGTCTACCACCGGGGCGCAATTCCCCAGCGTTGCTCGCCCGCAGGATACCGAGCGCCGGGACGTGTCGCACAGTCTGGCAACGAGAAAGGTCTCCTCGCGCCGTCTCGAACGCTGGGCTGGGGAGGCCCTACTCGCTGATTCAGCTTTGGCTGTGATTCCAGCTTCGGCCGGGATTCGAGCTTCGGCCTCTATTCCGGCTTCGACTTGCCCTTGCTGGCGAGGCGTTGCTGTAAGGCCTGGCGGCGTTGGCTGGCCTCGGCGCCGAACCAGCTATCGATGGTGGCCTCGATCTCGGCGTCCGGCAGCGGCTCGCCGCGGAAGGGGTCGAGGGCTCGCTTGTGCACGGCGAACGCCAGGGCGGGCTTGTCACCGAGCAGGCGAGCCCGCTGCAGGGCGGCAGCCCGCACCTCGTTTGCGGGCAGCACCTGGCTCACCAGCCCGCCGGCAAGCGCGCGTGCGGCAGACACGACCTCGGCTCCGAGCAGCATCGAGCGCGCCAGTTCCGGGCTCGCGCTGACGGCCAGGGCGTGGATCATGGCGGCGGGCAGGCAGACCGCCAGATCGACCTCGTTGACCGAGAGCGTGGCGCTCTCTGCCATCAGCCGGAAGTCGGCCGCCAGGGCCAGGATGGCGCCCCCGGCAAACGCGTGCCCTTCGAGCGCGCACACCACCGGTTTGGGCAGCGTGCGCAGGCGCTCGAACAGCCGCACGAAGCGCGTGAAGAACGCCAGCATGGCGGGGCGCTCATATGCGAACACCTCCGCCGCGTCGAAGCCGGCACAAAAGACGCGCGGCAGAGCGCTGGCGAGCACGACCGCCCGCACGCCGGGCTCGCCCGCCGCCTGCCCGAGGGCGCCCTCCAGCTCGAGCACGAGCTCGGCGTTCAGCGCGTTGGCCTTGCCCCGCCCGAGCTCCAGGCAGGCCACGTGTTGCTCGACGCTGACGCGAATGAAGCTCATGGCTCGCCTGACTAGCTGGGGACCTTGCGCACGTAGAGCAAGAGGCAGGTCAAGGTCAGCGCCGCGAGCCAGGCGCCGCTCGTCGCCGGAATCATGCCGAGCACGGCGTCGCCGCCGAGCAGCGAGCGCACGTGCGCGCGCGGCCAGGGCAGCGCCGCGACGCCCTCGCCGGAGCCGAGCAGCCAGTCGCCGAGCAGAAACAATGCCCGTCCCCAGGCGCCGCCGAGCAGCTGAGCCAGCGCCAGGCACGCCGTGTAACTCGCGGCAGCCAGGAGCGCGCAGCCGAAGAGCGCACCCCAGCTCGTGCCGATGCCCGCGCCGAGCCCGAGCGAGGGAGCGCTGCTGGCCGCGCCGAGCCCGAGCGCCAGGCTGCCGACCACGAGCGCGACCGCGCTGGTGAGCGCGACCGGGAACGCCAATCGGCCGAGCGCAAACGCGCGCCGCCCGACGCCGTAGCGAACCCAGAGCGACCCCATCAGGGCATCTTTGCCCGCGTCGAGGCGGCTGCTGAGCGCAAACGCGAGCAGCGGGAGCACGAGACCGAAGGTCACTCCGTCGAGCAGGCTGTTCTCGACGCGCCGCGCGCCATTCTCGAGCGTGACCGATTGCGCCTCGATCACGCCGGCGCCCGCCACGACCAACAGGGCCGCCAACGCAGCGGCGCCCGGCCAGGTCCAGCCGAGCGTGGTCCTGGCGCTGAGCCAGCCGTGACGAAAAGCGGCTTGCATCACGGGCGCCTCGGAGGTTCGGGCGGGGCGGGGCGGCGGCCGTCCTGCGCCGCGCGATAGGCGGCGTGGGCGAGCCCGGCCGAGGCGCCGTGCACGGTGTCGAGATCCGGGCTCGCTGCGCGCAGTTGGCGCAGCTCCACGCCGGCCGCGAGCGCCGCTCGGGTCACCGCGAGCGCCAGCCGTTCGAGGTCGGTGCCGCGCAGCTCGATGCGCCCTCCCGCGCGGCCGTCGAACGAGGCCTGCTCCACCTCCGGCGAGGTCGCCAGCTGCGCCAACAGGCGGCGCGGAGCGTCGCACTCCACCCACAGCTCGACGCGCAGCCCCGGCGTCATCGCGGACGGCCAGGCGTCGCTCGGGCCGCGCACGAGCACGCCCCGTTCCAGCACGAGCAGGCGCCCGCCGCAGCGCCGCGCGTCGGCGACGTTGCGCGTGGCCACGAGCACCGGCACCTCGAGCGCGAGCGCCTGCAAGCGCTCGAGCACGCGCGCCACGGCGCCGCCGCGTGCTGCCGCGAGCGGCTCGTGCAACGCCACGAGTTTGGGTGTCGGTTCAGCGAGCGCCGCCGCCAGCGCGAGCTCGCGGCGCTCGACGCCCGACAACGAGGCCAGGCTGCGCCCCGCTTCGAGCTCGGGGCAGAAGCGCCGGGCCGCCTCGAGCGCCCGGGAGCCGCGCAGTCGGGACAGTTCTTCGAGCCAGCTCGAGATGCTGCCGGCCTGGGTCCAGCTCTCGCTCGGCAAGAGGCTCGCGATCTGGCGCCGCGCGCTCGGGCTGGCCGCCGGGGCGTCGCCATCGAGAGCGACTCGCCCGCGCCGCGGCAAGCGCACGCCGGCGCAGAGCTCGATCACGTCGGCCGTACCGTCCGCCTCCGCGCCCAGGAGCACGTGCATGCCGGGGCCGAAGCTCGCCGAGAGGTTTTTCAGCGGCGGGCTCCACACCGACTGCAGCGTGAGCTCACTCACCGGGCCGCCTCCAGTCCGAGGCAGTCATCCAGCAGGTGCCCGTACCCGGAGGCCAGCGTCGGCAGTTCGGGCCAGGCGGGAGACAACAGTTGCGGCAGCAAGATCACCCCCAGAAATAGCAGCTGCCCCCGCGAGCGCCCGAGCCGGTGGCAGAGCTGCGCGAGCAGCCCGAGGCCCGCACCGAGCAAGAGCAGATAGACGGCAGCGCCCCCGATTAGGCCGAGCAAGTGCGCCGCGATCGCCGGCTCGCGGATGAGCGCGAGAGCCGCTGCCAGCACGAGCAGCGTGACGACACCGGCCTGGCGCGCGATCCACAACCCCACCGCCAGCGGACGCTCTCGCTGCAGCCGCTCCAGCGAGATGCCGCGGCATTCGAGCAGACCGCGGCCGGCCTCCAGGATCCGATCGGGTCCGGGCCCCGCCGCGGACAGCGCGCCGAGCCCGATGCACCAGGACGCGAGCACGAGCAGCAGGCGCAGCAGCGCATCGAGCGCGCCGGGCAGGGGTTGCGCGGCGTAGATCGCCGCGAGCACGAAGCTCACGCCCGCAGCGCGCGTCAGCCACACGCCGCAGCGCGCGCTGAAGCACTGGCCGAGCGCGCGTTGGCTGATGCGCAGGATCGCCAGCCGCCTCGCCAGAGCGGCCGGTCCGGCGAGACGTGGGTCTGCCGCGGAGAGGGGGAGGGGGGCGGGCTCCGAGGCAGTCACAGCTTCCCAACTTGCCATCCCAAGGGCCTGGTGTACAACGTCGCGGCGATGCCGGCCGAACCGTCCCCCGAGTCAGGGTCCCCGGAGCCCGTGTCCGCCGACGAGACGCCGTCTGCCGAGCAGGCCTTCGCCCCCGACGCGGCAGGGATCTTGGCCGAGCGGGCGCAGCGCGCTGCGGCGGTTCCCCGCACGGAGCTCGAGCTCAACTCGCCCACGCCGCTGACGCTGCGCCTCCTGGGCGTGATCTTCCTGGCCACCTTTCTGCCGTGGGTCGCCGCCAAGGTCGCCTGCAACGTGCGCGAAGCGCCGCCGCGCCAGCCGCCGGAGCTGTCCGCCGAGGTGCTGTCCAGGCAGCCCAAAGAGGCGGCGATCGAGCTGCAGCAGCGCGCTGCCACCGGCCGCTATCGTGAGGCGGCCGAGTTTGCGCGGGGGGACGCCGCGCGCGATCTCCTGGCGGCCGAAGCGCAATGTCAGACCGATCCGAAGCCGTGCGCCGTGCTGCGCGCGCCGGAGCGCCGCGTGGCGACGCGCGCGGTGCTGGTCGCTCGCGACGCCGCGCACGCCGAGGTGCGGGTGGAGAGCGACGCGGGCGGTCAACGCGAGCGTTACCTGCTGCGCCTCGAACCGGACACCGGCCGCTGGTACGCGGTGTCCCGCGTCCCGTTTGCGGGTGAGCTCAACGAGCCGGTGCCGGTGTCTCAGCAGGTGACGCCGCCCACGCCGGCCGCCAGCGCCCACTGAGCTTGCCCTGCTGAGCTTGCCCTGCGCTCGGCCAGCCCGCCGCCGATGGCGCAGCCGCGCGCCTCAGATGAGCGATTTGAGGTCGAGCATTTCCTCGACGTTGGGCAGCAAAACCAGCTCCACGCGCCGGTTCTTGGCCCGCTCGGCAGGCGTCTCGTTGCCGGCGACCGGGTCTGTGTCCCCGTAGCCGGCGGCGTGCAGGTGAGTGGGATTGAGGCCGCCGCCGCCGTCCCGGGAGTTGACCGGGGCAATCAAGAACACGACCACCGTGCGTGCGCGCATCGCGGACAGGCCCCAGTTGTCCTTGAACTGACCGCCCTTGAGCGGCTGGGCGTCGGTGTGCCCGGCCACCTGAAAGAAGCGGTCCGCGAGCTGGGCGTCACTGCGGATCACCTCCGCCACGGCCATCAGCACGTCCTTGCCGCCGCTGCGCAGCACATCCTGGCCGGACGCGAACAGAACGTCGCCGGGCAGCGAGATCACCATGCGGTTGTGCCGCACCTCGGCCTTTAGCCCCAGCTTCGTCAGCTTCTCCAGCTTGCCTCGCAGCACGTCGAAGCGGCTCCGGATGCGTTCCAGCTGGGCGGCGCGGGCCTGGTACTCCGACACGGCCTGCTTGAGCTCGGTGACGTCGGCGGAGAGGCGCTCCTTCTCGGTGCCCTCCTCGGCCAGCCTCTGGGACAGCGTCTCGACGTTGACGCCCATCCTTTCGAGCTCGGAGCTCAGCCCCGCCACCTTGGTCTGGGCGAGCTCCAGCGCGGCCTTCGTCTCGGCCAGTTCGGCCGATTCTCGCTTGTGGGTCGAGTCGAGCTCCGAATACTTGGCGAGCTGCGCCTGCCACTCGTCCTCCGAGTAGCCACAGCCCAGGATCGTGCACAGCCAGCCTGCGGCGCCGAGCAGCAGCGTGAAAACCCGCACCCGGCGACTCTCGTCCAGCGTCATGGGGCCCAGGTTAACACCGGAGATGGACAGCTGGCAAAGGCCGTGCAGAGACTCCTTTTCGTCGGTCCCGAATCTGCGTTTCGGGACGCGAGCGAGTCCGTCGTACGCCTAGCTCGCGCTGAACACACCGCGTCGTTCGAGCAGCTCGACGATCACGCGCGCTGCGGCGTCGCTCGACAGCTGACCGGTATCCACGCTCGCTGCTGGCTCGGTCGGCACCTCGTGCTGCGCTGCGGGATGGCGCGCATAGAAGTCGCCGTGCGCGCGCGCACGCCGCACTTCGGGCGAGGCGTTCAGCGCGACGTCCAACCAGGTTTCGGCACCGAGGGCCGCCTGCCAGCGCGCGCGCAGCTCCGCGCGCGGGGCGGCAAACGGCAACAGCACGATCAAGCCCGCGTCGGCAGCGCGCCGGCACAACTCGAGCACGCTGTCGGAAGGCTCCGACGGCACCTCGGCGGTGGCGCGGTGGCTGCGCGAGATCGGGTCGGCAGGGTCCACGACGAGCGCCAGGCGGCCGCGATCATAGAGCAGCCGCTCGGCCGCATAGGCCACTTCCGTCTTGCCCGAGCCGGGCATACCGCTGAGCAAGACCACCGCACCGCGTTGCCCCAGGCGCTCCCGCCGCTCGCGGGGGCTCACCATGCTGTGCTGACCGGGCTCCGCCGAGTGCTGGTCCAGGAGCGGCGCCGAGGTGCGCGCCAGGATCACGCCGGCGGCCACCGTACCGTTGCCGAGCGAATCGATCAGGATGAAGGCGCCCGTGCGGCGATTGTTGCGGTAGGCGTCGAAGAACAGCGGCCGGTTGCAGCGCACGCGCACCGTGCCGATGTCGTTCAGCTCCAGCGTTTCACACGCCTCGGGCAGCAACGTATCGAGGTTGGTGCGGCTCACGATCTGCTCGATCTCGACCCGCTGCAGCTGGCTGGTGTGCTTGAGCAGGTACGATTTGCCCGGGTCGAGGGGCTTCTGGTGCATCCAGACCAGCGTGGCCTCGAAACGCGTGTCGACGCTGGGCACCGAGTCCGGGCGCACCAGCATGTCTCCGCGGCTCACGTCCACCTCGTCTTCGAGCGTGATCGTCACGCTGAGCGGGGCCTCGGCGCTGTCCACGCTGCCTTCGAAGGTGTCGATGCTCGCCACCCGCGTCTGCTGCCGCGAGGGCAAGACCAGGATCGGATCGCCCTTCTGGACCTTGCCGGAGGCAATCTCCCCGGCAAACCCCCGGTAGTCGAGGTGCGGGCGGATCACGTATTGTACGGGGTAACGGAAGTCGACGAGGTTGCGATCCGAGGCGATCGGCACGGTCTCCAGATAACCGAGGATGGAGGGGCCCTCGTACCAGGGCGCGCGTGCGCTCTTCTCGACGATGTTGTCGCCGAGCAGCGCGCTCACCGGCACGAAGGTCACGTCTTTGAACGCCAGTTGCGCGGCGAACTGTCGGAACTCCGCCGCGATGCGCTCGTAGACCTCCTGGCTCCAGCCCACCAGATCCATCTTGTTGACGGCCACGGCCAGGTGCGGGATGCCGAGCAGAGACGCGATGTAGGCGTGGCGGCGCGATTGCTGCAGCACCCCGAGCCGCGCATCGATCAGGATCAGCCCCACGTTGGCCGTGGACGCGCCCGTCGCCATGTTGCGCGTGTACTGGATGTGGCCGGGCGTGTCGGCGATGATGAACTTGCGCTGTTCGGTCGAGACGTAGCGATAAGCGACGTCGATCGTGATGCCCTGCTCGCGCTCCGCTTTGAGCCCGTCGGTGAAGAGCGAAAAATCGATCTCCATGCCCGCCTGGGTCGAGGCGCGTTTCACGGCGGACAGCTGGTCGTCGTACACGCCGTTCGTGTCGTGGAGCAGGCGCCCAATCAGCGTGGATTTGCCGTCGTCGACCGAACCGACCACGACCAGTCGCAGCAGCTCCTTCTCCTGGTGCTGCCGCAGCTGGGTCTCTACGTCCGCGATGGATGGAGCGCTCATTTAAAAGTACCCCTCGCGCTTCTTGGTTTCCATCGAGGCGTCCTCGTCGTGATCGATCAGGCGCCCGGAACGTTCCGAGCTGCGCGTGGCCAGCATCTCCCCGATGATCTCAGGCAGGGTGGTGGCCGTGGATAGATCGGCGCCCGTCAGCGGGTAGCAGCCGAGGGTGCGGAAGCGCACGCTCTTGAGCACCGGCTTTTCACCGGGCTCGAGCGGTAAGCGCCCGTCATCGACCATCAGCCAGGCGCCGTCGCGCTTCACCACCGGGCGCGGCTTGGCGAAGTACAGGGGAACGATCGGGATTTTCTCCAGGTGGATGTACAGCCAGACGTCGAGCTCGGTCCAGTTGGAGAGCGGAAAGACGCGGATGCTTTCGTGCTTGTTGTGCTTGGCGTTGTACAGGTTCCAGAGCTCGGGGCGCTGGTTCTTGGGATCCCACTGGCCGTAGCGATCGCGGAAGGAATAGATGCGTTCCTTGGCGCGCGAGCGCTCTTCGTCGCGGCGCGCACCGCCGAACGCCGCATCGAAGCCGCCTTTGGACAGCGCCTGCAAGAGCGCCTGCGTCTTCATGATGTGGGTGTACTTCTGGCTGCCGTGATCGAAGGGGTTGATGTTTTCGCGCAACCCTTCCTGGTTGGTGTGCACGATCAGCTCGAGCTGATTGGTCTTGGCAAACCAATCCCGGAACTCGATCATCTCCCGGAACTTCCAGGTCGTATCTATGTGCAAGAACGGGAAGGGCGGCTTGGCAGGGTGAAACGCCTTGAGCGCCAGGCGCGCCATCACCGACGAGTCCTTGCCGATCGAATACATCATCACCGGGTTTTCAAACTCGGCGGCGACTTCACGGATGATGTGGATGCTCTCCGACTCGAGTTGCCGGAGGTGAGAGAGTCGGCTGTGAATGGTCATGCGGAGAGGCGCGTCTGCCACGCGCTGCGGTTACCGCGGCCCCATATCAGAAAGGGGGGCCGGCTTGTCCGGCAAATATCCCGGCGGCTCGGTGCCGGCCAGGCCTGTCGAGGTCGCCGTCAGCGCAGGGGTGGCCAGCGCAGCCCTGCCTGCGGCCCAGGCCCCGAGCGCTCGGTAGAGATAGAAAGACAATAGATTCCAGCGATTGAATCCAGGACGAGCGCGATCCGCCGGGATTTCGAGCTCGTGGCGAGCGACGGGGCAGCGCCACCCGCTGCTCAAGCCCGTAGGCCGGAGCACCGGGGGACGACGGCGCTTTTGGGCTAGACGTCCGGCGCTCCGGGCAGCACCGCCCGCCCCGCCTCACGACAGGTCTTCTGGGTCCCGGCTGCGCTCGGAGACGACGCCTCGCGATTCCAGCGTGCCCGCACCGCGCAGCTCGCGCACGCCCACCCCGAATCGATCGTGGAGCAACCGGCACAGGTGTTGTGCGCTACCGAAGCCGACCTCCGGCGCGATGGCCTTGAGCGGCAGCGCCGTCGAGCGGATCAGATCCTTGGCGCGCTCGAGGCGCAGCGCTCGCAGATGCTCCATCGGGGTATGGCCCGCGACTTCCTTGTACACGCGGCAGAAGTAGTAGCGGCTCATGCCGATGTTGCTGGCCAGATCTTCCAGGGTAATCGGCTCGCCGAGGTGCCGCAGCATGTAGGTGCGGGTCTTTTCCTCGATGCGGCTGGCGGCGACCACGCTCAGGCGCAGGTATTCCCCGACCAGTGCGCGCAGCAGGCCCTGCCGATAGTCGCTCACGCTGGGGAACTGAGCGTCGCGCTCCGCCACGAGCCAGGAGGCGATCTCGTGCAGGCGACCGCAGGTATCCTGCACCATCTCCGGTAGCTCGACCGGAATGTTTCTCCAATGAAACGTAATGCGCAGGCGATGCAGGTCGACCTCGCCCGCGTTGCGCTCCTCGCGTCGTGTCCCCGCCTTGAGCAGCAGCGCTTCGACGGGACCAGAGCTACCCTCGCCGTCTTCCCGGATGGTGGTCTGGGTACCGCGCACGATCACGGTCAGCTCGTGGCGATCGAGCTCTTCCGGCGCCGAGCTCCAGCCCGGGGCGACCTGGCTCTCGATCACACCTGCCAGCACCAGATCCACGCTGAGCGAGGCGGGCGGCGCCAGCGGCGCGGCGGCCGCCGCGTGTTCGGGATTCACCGCGGGGTGAATGCCGCTCTCCGGTTCACTCAGACTGCGTGCGTCGGCATGCGGCAGGCGTCGTGACTCAAAGCTGCCATCCGCGCCGTTGCCCAGGACTGCGCCGGGCTTGTGTGCGAGTTCCTTGCGTCCGAGTTCATCGCGTCCGAGTTGATCGCGTGCCGTGTCCGTCATTGCTGTACCTCCTCGCTGCTATCCTGGAGTAACCCGCGACGGGAGAAGTGAAACGACCGGTCGAGTGGGGCTGGTGTTGACTTCACGAGGTTGGATCCCTGGGTGGAGGGGTGAGGGCCGAGCCGTGTGCAGACGATAACCTGAAACGCAGCGGCGGAGCGCGTTGCTTTGCAAAGCAGTGGGTCCGAGCGTCGTTACGGGAAGGCCCAGGCAAGCGGCGGTTGGCTCTTCGCGAAGCGCTAGACCCGGCGTTCAGTGCGCTCTCTGACCAACGCTCGCCGAGCAGCTCGGCGTCTGCTCGCGACGTTGCCAAAACCGCAAATCCAGCGATAAAACCTCATGATTCAGCGTCAGGGGCAAGCCCTCCGTGAGGCCACCTCGTAACGTTGGGCCAGCAGTGCCGCTAATAAAATACTGCCAACCGGCAAGCACGCACTCGTCGAGCTGAGCATGAATGCGAACGATCCAGCCGCTCTCGTCGGAAAGTTATCGGCACACTCCTGAGTCTTTTTTGTGGGTGGCTCGAGAGCTCATGAAAACCATGAGCAGAACAATCCAGCACAAGCGGCCAGCAGCGCTCGGACAGGCCATCGGCCGCCGCCGGAGGTGCGTACCGGAGAGGCACGACCCCCTCGGAGGCGTCCGGTGACGGGCCCACTCGGCGGCACGCCGGGGGGCGCCTCGGTGCGCGCCGGCTCGCCCGCGCAGCCGCCGCGCCGGCGCCTGCGTCGAGCGTCCGCACGGTGTTGCATGATGTGTTGCATCTCTGCCCGTGCCGGGCCCAGCGCAGCCGGCAGCGACGAGTGGCTGAGCCCGAGCGCGCGCCCGCGGCAGCGAGGTGGCGTGCCGCTGGGGCACGCGAGCGGCGCGGGGCAGAGGTCGGAGGGCGCGGCAGCGCGGAGCTCGCTCGAGAGTCCGGCGCGCGTTCTGCTCCTGGCGAGTGCGATCTGCGGTGCGATCTCGCAGTGCGGCCGTGAGGACGCAGCGCTTTGAGGCGCTACCACCCCGCGGGGTGCTCGGATCTGGCGTATTCGCAGCCTTCCTCGCTGCGCGGTGGCGGTGCCCCGCCTGGTTTCGCGCGCCCGGAGGGGCTATGGTTGCACACTCATACCCGGGCCGTCTGGCACCGAGGAGCGAGCCCTATGAACGGATCGTCATCACGCAATCGCAGGCGGGCCTTAGCCGCCGCAGGCAGCTGGGGTGCACTCGCCAGCCTGTCCCTGGCAGCGCTGCCCGTCGCCGGCCTGTCTTGCTCGGCCGGCGGTGCCAAGGCAGATCTGGCCTCCGTGGGCGGCCCCGCCGTGCCCGGTCCGTCAACGGGTGGTGCCGGGGGTAGCATCAACACGGGCGGCGGCTCGCTCTTGCCCGACCAGGGCCCGGACTTTGGCGCCGAGATCTCGCCGCCCAAGGGCAGCTTCACTGGCATTCCCGAGTGCGAGGCGTGCACGGACTTTCCGCTGCAGCCGATCTTCCAGGACGGTCTCGGGCCCGAGGTAGCCGGTGCCTTTAGCCAGGCCTCGAGCGGCACGCCGCCCTGCATCGTCGAGCCGAGCGACGGCATGTTGATCCCGGCGAACATGTTGCGACCGCGCGTGCGCTTCTCGGGGTCTGCCGCGCCAGGCAGCGTGCATCAGATCACGGTGCACACCCCGCGCGAGGTCAATGATCTGGTCGTGTATACGACCCAGAACCCGTGGCTCATTCCGCCGGAGATCTGGACCGGTCTCAGCAAGAACGTGTTCGAAGAAGACATCACCATCACGCTCAAGACGAGCGTCGGCAACGCCGCGCCCAGCGAGAGCCGCGTCAACTTTCGCATCGCCCCCGTGCAGGCGGGAGGCAGCATGGTGTACTGGGCAGCGACCACGGAGCAGCCCGGGCTGGACACGACGCGCCTGATGGCCTTCGGTGTGGGGGAGGAAGCGGTGGTCACCGCGCTCACGCCCGGCGACGTGCAGGAGACGATGCTCGGCGACAACGGGCGGATCAAGCGCCAGGAGTTCGGCGCTCCGCTCGGCCAGGCGCGCTGCGTCGGCTGCCACACCTCCACGGGCGACGGCAAGGCCGTGATCACGGGCGATCACTGGCCGTGGAATCTCGCCGTGTCGGACATCACCGGCGGCCTCGGCGGGCGTCCCGCGGACGTGACGCCGTTCGGGGCCTTCCTGCTGCAGATGCCCTGGCTCGGTGTCTCCACCACTTCACGCGGGGACTGGGCGCTCGGCAAGCGGATCACGGTGACCTCCGCCAACCGGCGCCCGGCGATGAACGCGGATTTCACCCCGAACCCGAACACGCCTCACCAGGACATGGGCTTCGGCCAGCGCCAGACCACGGGGGACGGGCTGCTCTGGATCGATCTGGCCGCCGCAGGCACGGTGCCCCCGCTCGATGGGGACCAATACGAGAAGGGCGTGGGCACGGCCATGTTGGAGGCCAAGGGCACCGGCTGGGGTGTGATCGCGCGCACCGGGGACCCGGGCGGCGCCGTCACGCCGGACTGGAGCCACGATGGCGCCACCATCGCGTACACCTCCACCAATGAGACCTCCGACGGCCGCATCGGCGACAACGCCAACGTGGCCGACATCTACACCGTGCCCTACGCGGCTGGGCTCGGCGGGCAAGCCACACCGCTGCCCGGGGCGAGCACACCGGATGTGGGCGAATACTATCCGGACTTCTCCGCGGACGACCGCTTCATCGCGTTCACGCGCGTGCAGGATCGTCAGGGTCGGCGGTATTACTATCACGACCGCGGCGAGATCTACGTGATCCCGGCCGCCGGCGGCACGGCCACGCGCCTGGCCGCCAATGACCCGCCCGCGTGCACCAATGAGCGCAGTCCGGGCGTGCTCAACAGCTGGCCCAAGTGGTCCCCCACCGTGCGCAGCGGCCCCGAGGGCACGCCCTCTGCGGGCAAGAAGTACTACTTCGTGCTGTTCTCATCCGCGCGGCAGTCTCCGTTCCGGCTCGGACAAGGCCCCGCGTCGCAGCTCTACATGGCCACGGTCGTGGAGCAGTCCGACGGCACGCTGGCGACGTTCCCCGCCATGTATCTCTGGAATCAGAGCTTCGAGATCGTCGATGCGGCTTCCGATCCGCCGCGGGTGGCGCCCGTGCAGACCAGCAACCTGACGCCCGCCTTCGACGAGTTCCTGATCCCGGCGCGCCCCCCCGTCATCGTGCGCTGAGCGGGGCGCCTACCAGGCGTAGGCCTTGGGCGCTTCGCCGCCCGGCCCCGGGAAGATGGTGTCGAGGCGCTCCAGCACGGCGCGGTCGAGCTTCAGCTCCGTGGCGCGCAAGGCGCCGCTCAGCTGCTCTGCCGTGCGCGGACCGATGATCGGAGCGGTGACCACGGGGTTGTGTAGCAGCCAGGCCAGGGCCACGTTGGCAGGCTCTTCCCCGAGCTCCGCGGCCAGACCCTCGAAGGCCGCGAGCTTGTCGCGCTTCTTGTCGACGTTCTTCTCGAAATCCTCGCTCGCGCGCCGGCCCTCTGCGCGCTTCCTCAATGCACCACCGAGCAGGCCGCCGCCGAGCGGGCTCCAGGGGATGAGCCCCATGCCGTAGTGCCGGCAGGCGGGGATCACCTCGAGCTCCAGCATGCGATTGTCGAGGTGGTAGATGCTCTGTTCGCTCACCAGCGGCAGCATGAAGCGCTGCTTGGCGATCTCGTTGGCTGCCGCGATGTCCCAGCCGGCGAAATTGCTGGAGGCGACGTAGATGATCTTGCCCTGCGTGCGCAGCGTGTCCATCGCCTGCCAGATCTCTTCCCACGGGCAATCCCGATCGACGTGATGCATCTGGTAGATGTCGATCACGTCCGTCTGCAGGCGCTTCAGACTGTCCTCGCAGTGGCGAATGATCTTCATCGCCGAGAGGCTGCGCCGATCACGGTTGGGTTCGGGCCGCCGCTCGGGGCGCGTCATCAGATTGTATACTTTGGTCGCCAGCACGATCGAATCGCGCCGCCCGCCCTGCGCCAGCCAGCGCCCGATGATTTCTTCCGTGGCACCGCGCGCTACGGACCAGCCATAGACATCGGCCGTATCGAAGAAGTTGATCCCGAGATCGAGCGCCTGATCCATCAGCGCATGGCTGTCTTTCTCGCTGGTGTGCCAGCCGAAATTCATCGTCCCCAGACACAGCGGACTGACCCAGACCCCATTTTTCCCCAGCCTGCGATGCTCCATATCGTCTCCTCTTCAGGGCCTGGCGCTTCGCCACAGTTATCCCGCAGGGGCCCAGCCCCGCTCGATACCCGGGCGGGCCCGTCCCCGCTCTGTTTCGTTCGCGAGGAGCTGACAACAGGCCCGAGCGCGCTGTCAAGGCGAGCCCGCGACCGGGAGCCCTGTCTCAGAAGCTGCCGGAGGTCAGGAGTCCGCAAAATTCCGGCGCGCACGGCACGCTGATGCTCGCCTGCGTGCTCCGGCCCGATTCGACCGTGGATCGCGCGGACTCGTCTCGGTTCAGATCGAGCACGAGCAGCACGCTGCCTCCCACCACGAATGCCCCGCCCACACCAAATAGCAAGAGCGACGCCATCTGTTTGGCGTCGGCGGCACCGCGATGTTCGGCGGCGCTCTCCGGTGAGCCGGCGCTGCCCGCTTTGTCCGCGGATGCGCTGCGCGAGAGCTCGAAGGCCAGGCCACCCGCGAGCGCGCCCACGCCCACGCCGAGGAAGCTCCAGGTGAGCGGCTGCACGCGCGCGAGCGCTGCGCGCTCGGTCGGCTGCGGGCGGGGCTCTTGCTCCAGTCGTACGGCCACATCCGAAGCGTGCTGGGAGACGAGCGCGACGTCCGCGTCGTGCGCGCGATAGCCCGGCAGCTCGAGCCGCACCCGGTGCTGCCCCGGAGTGAGCTCGCCAGTCCAGGGCGTCACCCCGACGAGCTCTCCGCCCACGTGCAGGATCGCGCCGGACGGCTCGCTCGACACCGACAGTTGCATCACGCCCGTTGCTGCCAGGCGATTTTCGAGCTCGGCGACGCGCGCCGTGACTTCATCCTGGTGAGGGGAACTCGGCTCCTCGGCGAGGAAGCTGCGGTACTCGCGCAGCGCTCGCCCCGTATCGCCCATCTCGTCGTAGGCGAGCGCGATGTTGTACCTGAGCTTGGAGCTCGGAACGAGCTTGGCGGCCTGCTGGAAGTAGCGAATGGCGTCGGCGTTGCGCTGCGCCGTGAAGGCTTCGGCCCCGAGCAGATAGAGCTGCTTGGCGTGCTCGGTCAGGTTGGGGGGCGGAGGCTCGGCGATCTCCGGCAGGGACTCCGGCAGCGGCGCCGGCGCGGGGCTGGGCTCGGGCGTCGTGGCCGCCCGACGCGCGGGCTCTGCCGTCGTCGTCGCGCGAGCGCTGCGCGTGTCGCCCCGCGGCTCGCCCGCGGCGCCGGCGTGCAGCGTGGCCGTGCCAAGCGAAAGGGCAGAGAGGGTGGCGAAGATCCGACGCGCGGGGGACCGGCGGTGCGCCTGGGCGCCGAGCCCGCTCGCGGTTTCGTCGCTGCGCCGAGGGGTGGGCTTCATTGATAGGGGTCGATCAGCTTGGCGCGTCGCGCCCCGCTCGTGGGTTCACGCTTCGTGCTGGTCGTGCGCGCGGACTTGCGGACGGTGGCACGCTTGGCTTTGCGCGTCGTGCGCGTGGAGGCTACCCGAGGCGGTGTGGCGCTCGGGCTCGGCACGGGCCCGGAGCTCGGCTCGGGCTCTGGCTCCGGAGATGGCTCGGACTCGGGAGATGGCGCAGCCGGCGCGGCGCTCAGGGCCGCCGGCGCGGGCTCGGCGGGTGGCGGAGGCGCTGCAACGGCGGGCGCGGGCGGGGGGACCACCGCTGCTGCGAGGTCGGCAGGCGGGGGGGCGCTCGTACCGCTGAACAAGAGCACGAGCCCGAGCGCGAACGTCGCGAGCAGGCCGAGCACGAGCGCGATGCGCCGAGGGCGAGCGAGCCGCGCAAACCAGCCGAGGGGCGTTTCCCCGCGCGCGCTCAGCCACACGCCGCCCAGCTTCGTGCGCTGGAGCGCTTCTCCCAGCAGGCGAGTGGCCGCGTTCAAACCGCGGCCGAGCGTGCGCTCCGGGGGCAGGCTGCTGGCGAACAAGCTGCGGCGCGAGTTGCGAAACCAGCCGGCCTCGAGCGATGCGCCCGTGATGTCGTCGCTCACCCCGCCGTCGAGGAGCCAGCGCGCCAGCTCACGACCGAGCTCCTGCATGGACGGCCAGCGATCAGCGCGCGCTTTCTGCAGCCCGCGCTGCAGGATCGCCCAGGGCACCGGGTCTTCGACGCCGCGCCGGTTCGGGTGTAGCGGGTCGAGCGTCGCCACGGCGTGCATGACCTGAGCGCGATCCTCGCCGCCGAAGGGCGTCTGGCCCGTCATGGCTTCGTACAGCACCACGGACAGCGCCCAGATATCGGCGCGCTCGTCCACGTCCTCGCCGCGCGCCTGCTCGGGCGCCATGTACAGCGGGCTGCCCATCACCGAGCCCGCGGAGGTCAGGCGCAGGTCGCGGGCATTTTTGAGTTTGGCGATGCCGAAGTCGAGCAGCTTGGGCTGCACGCGACCGTCCGGCGTGCGCGCCAGGAAGATGTTCTCCGGCTTCAGATCGCGGTGCACGATGCCATGCTCGTGCGCTGCTGCGAGCGCGCGAATCACCGGCAGGAGCACCCGCACGGCCTTGCTGGGGCTGAGCCGCTCGCGCCGGTTGATGATGCTCATCAGGTCCTCCCCTTCGAGCATCTCCATCACGATGTACGGGTCGCCCCGCTGCGTCTTGCCAAAGTCAAAGACGCGCACGATCGCGGGATCGGCCAGGCGCGCCGCGGCCTGCGCCTCGTGCAGCAAGCGATCGGTGCTCTCGGCGCTGTCCGAGTCGGCGCGGATCAACTTGACCGCTCGCCGCACGCCGAGCGTGTCGTTGCGCGCGGTCCACACCTCCCCCATGCCGCCGCTGCCGATCAAGCCTTCGAGCTGATACTTGCCGTCGATCAGATCGCCCGCGCCGTAGCCGCGCCGAGACGGCGGTGGCGGCAACGGCAACTCCGCCAGCGGTTCCGAGGTCACTCGGGTCGCGTGGATCTCGGCGTTCGTGTGAACTCTGGCCATCTGTTGTCGGCGGACCTGCACGGTGGGGACGAGGCCGGCGGCTAGACCTGGACCCCAGCGGCGAGCGTTGTGCTCTAGGGCAGAACGGACCACGCCTGCAGGACTTGACCCCGCCAGGCAGCGACAGATGTGGGCGCGCCCGGGTCGATGTGGGGGCGGTCTCGGCGGGCTCGCTCAGGAGGGGGGAGGCAGGCGCCGTGGCGGGAGCTGCACCGCATCCTTCGCGCCCGGCACCGGCACCGCGACCTGGATGATCAGGCTTTGCCCTGGCCGGATCTGAGTCCCGCGCAGGGCGTTCTGTTTCTGCAACGCCGGGACCGAGACGTGATAGCGGCGTGCGATGTGGCCAAGCGTATCGCCGCGGACCACCCGGTGCCGCCGGCCGGCGCGCGGCGACCGGACGTACCCCTCGCGCACCAGGCGATCATAGAGCCGCACGCCGAGGCGGCGCGCTTTCGGGCTGACGAAGCGCACGTGCATGTGCGCCACATGGCCCGGCGCATGGCGCACGAGCGCGCGCTGGGCCGGTACCCCGGGGCTGGCCGGGATGTCGTGAAACAGCCCGTCGAGCCAGACGGGGGGTTCGCCCAGTGAACGCGCGTAGCCCTCGAGCCACCCCTGCACCGCGCTGTCGATGAGCACGAATTCCAGATCCGTATCCGTCAGAAAACAGCGCAACAGCGCCCAGGTGAGCGGCAGATCGATATCCTGCTCCGTCGCCGCCTGGCCCCAGCGCGCGCCGGGCTGCCGGAAGAAGGAGACGTCGGCGTCGCGACCGGTGCGATGGCTGTCGTGCGGGGCGATCTTGCCCCCGCCCTTGGCGCTGAGCGAACCCAGGCGCACCTTGGGCGCGCCCGGCAGTTCAGCGCGCACACGCTGGAAGCAGTGGGTCAGCTGCTCGATGGTCTCACTCGTGGCGTAGCTGTGCGCCGGCTGCGTGAGCACCCAGTCTTTGCCCCGCGGCATCCGCTGGCCGCCGATCAGAAAGCCGGCATTCGGGCGGCCCACGCTGATCGGGCCGTAGGACGAAATGCTGGGCTCGCGTGCCCGCGCCACGCAGGGCCAGGCCAGCAGGGCCAGCCAGACCCCGAGTACGAGTGCCACCCATCCGAGCCGCCGGACCTCGGAGCCGGCGGCGGGCCACCTGCGCGCCATCCCAGCAGGTAGTATTCCTTACTTCGCCTGGGCGCGCAGCTGCTCCACGATCTGGTGTAGCCGTGTGGGCGTGGGGTCCCCCGGCGTGATGCGGCCGAGCCAGGCGATCCCCGCGCGCAGTTCGTCGAAGACCTGCGTCGGGTGAGAGGCCCGGCTGGCGACATTGATGGCGGTGACCAGGCTCCGCACCACGGTGGCGTGAAAGCCCGCTTCCTCGAAGACGACGGCAGCGCCCGTGAAGCGGCTGGAGTAGCGCTTGACGTAGGCATGGATGCTCTCGCGAACGTCGGGCGGCAAGACCAGGTCCGAGCTCCGTTCCATGACGCACAGATAGCCGAACTTGTCGTAGCGCCCCTCCAGGTCGGCGAGCGCACGCCGCACCACACCGACCGTGGTCGAGGTGGTGCGCTCGGTGTGGATGTGAATCAAATAGCGACCCACCACCGCCACGGCGTAGCCGGTCTCCTGAGAGTAGACCTGCAGGTCTGCGGCCGCGTTCCCGATCGGGACCCGGCCCGATGGAGCACAGGTCGCCTGGGGTCCGAACGAATGGATGGGCCGCGCTGTCTTGGGCATCATGAGCGGTATCCCCCGCCGTTCTGATCGGCGCAGCGCGGCGACTCTTTAACTCAGTAAAGGTCGCGCTTCACTTCGGGACACGAACTAGGGCACGAGGGGATCGTCCGGCAACAGCACACCCGGGTTCAAGAAACCGCTCGGATCGAGCGCCCGCTTGACGGCGCGCAGCGTGGCCAGGCCCGTCTTGCCGAGCTCCGCTTCCAGCCATTGCCGCCGCACTCGGCCGATGCCGTGGTGGTGAGCGATGCCTCCGCCCGTCTCGAGGCACGCCGACATCACGGCTTGCCAGCAGTCGTGATAGGCGGCACGCAGATTCGCCTTGCTCTCCGGTTGCACGGCGAAGGTAAAATACAGGTTCAGCCCCGTGCGGTAGGCGTGCGAGCTGTGCGCCGAGCCGTTCCAGATACCGCGGACGCGCCCGAGATTCGCAACGCCTCGCGTGTAGAGCTCCGCGATCCTGGTGTAGGGCGCGGCGACCTCGATCGTGTCGACGATGACGCCGGTCTCGAGAAAGCTCTTGAAGCTGGGAACGTGGTTGCGTTGCTCGAGCCAGTGCTGCGTGGCGGCCACCGGTGCTGCGTCGCCCCCGACGGCGCGCACCTGCTCGGCCATGGCCGCCAGCTCGGCCTCGACTCTCGTGCGCGGGCCCTCGTGCACCACGAGCAGCAAGCAATCATCGTTGCGCCGAAACTTGCCGAACAGCCTGCCCACTTCCCGGTGGTCGTACTGGCGCAGCACGGCCGGCGACCAACCCGACTGCAGGATGCCGCGTTGCGCTTCGAACCCTGCCGGCATGTCCTTCAGGTAGTAGGCGCCGAGCGCCTGCGTTTCGGGCTGCCGCCGCAGGGCCAACTTGACTCCGGTGATGACGCCGAGCGTGCCCTCGCTGCCGAGCAAGAGCTGGCGCAGATCGGGCCCGGCCGCCGCACGCGGAACCCGCCCGCTCTCGAGCACGCTGCCGTCGGGCAACACGGCCTCGACCTCGAGCAACAGATCTTCGATGCTGCCATAGCCGGTGGAGAACTGCCCCGCCGCGCGCGTCGCGACCCAGCCGCCCACCGACGAGAGCGCGATCGACTGTGGAAAGTGCCCGAGCGTGAACCCCTGCGCGTGGACGTGCGCCTCGGCATCACTGCCGCGCACGCCCGCATCGAAGCTGGCGGTCAAGTCCTTCCCATTGCATTCCCGGATGCGAGACAGCGAGCTCAGGTCGAGCAGCACCGCTCCGGCTCCGGCCAGGACCCCGCCACACACCCCGCTGCGCAGCCCGGTGGGCACGAGCGCCGTGCCACTGTCGCGACACAACTGGACGACGGCCACCACATCCTCGACCGAGCGTGGGCGCACGACGCAGGCAGGCAGCGCCACCGGCGCCTGCTCCAGGTCGTCGAGTTCGCTCAGCACCCAGGCGTCGCGGCGGTGACTGCGCAGCGTGGCCGCGTCACGCAGCACGGAACCTTCGCCCACGCGGGCAGCGATTTCATCGACGATCATGGGAGCCTCCAACGAAAACCCAGCTGGCGACTAGTCTATCGGCCAGCGAGGCCGGCAGCACAAGTCCCGCGAACCTGCTATACCCGACCAGCAACACCCTTTTTTCCGCGAAGCCCAAAGCGAGTGCATCGTGCCCGATAGTTCTGCGCCCAACAAAAAAGCCGAGGCCACCCTCGACACCATGCGCAAGATCTTCACCGTGCCCGAGGGCCCGCACTCGACCCTGCACCGCCTGGACCGCGAAATCTCGGAAAATCTGACCGGCTTTTTGCGCACGCGCATCGTGGCGGGGGACATCGCACCGGCCAATCTGGAGCTCGACTTTCAGGACACCGAGATCCCGGAAGATCCCATGTTTGTCTCGGAGCAGGTGGAGTTTTTGCTGGAGAAGGTGGTGGCACAGTCCGTCCATACCTCCGCGCCCAGCTTCATCGGGCACATGACCTCGGCGCTGCCGTATTTCATGTTTCCGCTCGCCAAGATCATGATGACGCTCAACCAGAACGTCGTGAAGATCGAGACGTCGAAGGCGTTCACGCCGCTCGAGCGTCAGGTGGTGGGCATGTTGCACCGCCTGGTCTACGCGCAGCGGGATGAGTTCTACGCGCAGTGGACGCAGAGCTTCACACATTCCCTCGGCGTCTTTTGCTCCGGCGGTACGCTGGCCAACCTGACCGCGCTCTGGGTCGCGCGCAATCGCTTGCTCGGGCCGCGCGGGGATTTTGCCGGCATCAGCGAGGAGGGGCTGGGGGCGGCGCTGCGCCACCAGGGGCTCGACGGCCTGGCGGTGTTGGTCTCGAGGCGTGGCCACTACTCGTTGGCCAAGTCGGCGGACCTCCTGGGGTTGGGTCGCCGGCAGTTGGTCTCGATCCCCGTGACGGCCCAGCACACCATCGATCTCGGGGCGCTGCGCCGGGAGATCGCCGCTCTGCGCGCCCGGCGCATCGGGGTGTTGGCGATCGTGGGCATCGCCGGCACCACCGAGACCGGCAGCGTGGATCCGCTGGCGGAGCTGGCCGATATCGCCGCGGAACACGCCGTGCACTTCCACGTCGATGGCGCCTGGGGCGGGCCCACCTTGTTTTCCGAGCGCCATCGCCACCTGCTGCGCGGCATCGAGCGAGCCGATTCGGTGACGCTGGACGCGCACAAGCAATTGTACGTCCCGGTCGGGGCAGGCATGGTGGTGTTCAAGGACGTGCAGGCGCTCTCCGCGGTGGAGCACCACGCCAACTACGTCCTGCGCAAGGGTTCGCGTGACATCGGCAAGCACACGCTCGAGGGCACGCGCCAGGGTATGGCCATGCTCGTGCATTCCGCGCTGCGCATCATCGGCCGGCGCGGCTATGATCTGCTGATCGGTCTCGGCATCGACAAGGCCCAGCAGTTTGCCTCGATGATCGAGAGCGCGCCGGATTTCGAGCTCACCAGCCAACCGGTGCTGAACTTGCTCACGTACCGTTACCTGCCGGCGGCGGCTCGCGCGGCGCTTTCTCCGCCCGCGGGGCAGCCGCTTTCCGCCGAGCGGAGGCGCGCGGTCAACCTGGCGCTCGACTCGCTGAATGAATCCATCCAGAAAGAGCAGCGAGCCGGCGGCAAGACCTTCGTCTCGCGGACCCGCCTGGAAAACGCCGCGCACGGCGGCCAGGTGCTGAGCGTATTTCGCGTGGTGCTCGCCAATCCGCTCACCACGGTCGAGATCCTGGGCGAGATTCTCGAGGAGCAGCGAGCGCTCGGCGAGCGGCTCGTCGTGGAAGAGGGCCATGTGTTCGGGGACGCGCAAGCGCCGGCAACGGCTCGCGCTGCTGGCGCATGATTTAAATGCATGGGATTATCCTGTGTAGGATTATCTCATGCCGTTCCTCAATCGCTCTGACGAGCTGGCCGAGCTGCACCGCAGAATGGATGGTAACTCTGCTGAATTATTAGTTATTTATGGACGTCGACGGATGGGGAAGACGGAGCTGTTGGCCCACCTGGCGGCCAGCGTGAGGTCGCTCTACTACGAGGCCACCAACAGTGTCGCCGCCGATCAGCTCGCTGACCTTACTGTACAGCTTGCCCGCTCCTCCGGGAGCGACCTGCTCGCGCGGCAACCCCTGACGCGCTGGGAGGCCGCCCTGGCCGCGCTCGGCGAATTCGTAGGGACGCAACGCACGCTGGTCGTTCTCGACGAGTTTCAGCACCTGGCGGTGCAGTCGCCCGAGCTCGAGACGGTACTGAGTCGATGGTGGCGCACGACCGGACGGAAGCTTCCCATCGTGCTGGTGCTCGCGGGCAGCGAGCTCTCGTTCTTTGAGGACTCGGTGCTGGCGGGTCAGCTGTATGGGCGTCGAACGGGGCAGCTCCGGCTCGGCCCGTTCGCGGCCCGTCAGGCGGCGCTGTTTCACCCCGCGTACACGCCCGAGGATTGCGTCCGCGTCTACTCGGTGTGCGGCGGAGTTCCCTACTACCTGGAGCGTTTCAGCGACGACCGGCCACTGGCGGAGCACCTGCTCACGGAGATCTTCCTGCGCACGGGGCTCCTTCACGACGAAGCGGAGCTGATGTTGCGGCAGTCGATTGCCGATCCCTCGAACCACATTGCCGTGCTCCGAGCCATCGCTCAGGGCCACAATCGCAACAACGAGATCAGCCAACACACCCGGCTGGTCGCTGCACATGTCGCGAAAATATTAGATTCGTTGGAGCGCTTGGATTTGGTGGAACGCCTCCGCCCGATCACGTCGTCGCCGCGCGCCAAGAAGACGTCGTATGCCATCCGCGACCAATTCCTGCGCTTTCACTATCGGTTTGTCGAGCCCGCGAAGTCCGAGCTGCGTACCCGCGCTCTGGCCGAGGCGTACCTGACCGATAGGGTCTTACCCCAGCTCGATGGTCATGCGTCACACGCTTGGGAAGACATCTGCCGAGAGTTCGTGCGCGACAGCGCGCCGGGAGTGAGTGCGGTGGGTCGTTGGTGGGGACAGGTTCCTACCGGCGAGGGGCGCCGGACCGAACAACGTGAGATCGATATTCTGGCACTGGACGCGGCGGGAGTGCCCACCGTCGCTGGTATGTGCAAGTGGACGCTCGAGCGTGTGGACTTTGACGAGCTCAACTTGCTCGACCGGCTGCTCACGCAGCTGGAGGTTCCGGGTCCGGCCCCACAGCGCTACCTGTTTTCGCGAACCGGATTTTCCAGGCGTCTCCGAGATCACGCCGAGTCCGACCCCCGACTTTGTCTGTTCACGCCTGCTGAAATCTACGCTCCAGACCCGCCGCCGGTCGAGCCGCGACGGGTCCGAGTCTGAGCCGGCCGGCAGGTTGCGAGATTGCCGGGCCTCGCCGCAGAGCAGCAGCGGCAGTTGTCCGTAGTTTCTGCTACGAGGCGCCCGCCGGACGGAAATCACCGGGGGGCCACGCTTTTTCACTGCGACTCCTGCCTTGCTTGCCTCATCTCCCGCTCGACCTCCGATGTCCTCCTCGGCACTCGCGCCCTCCGCTTTTTCGACTGCTGCGGCGTCGGCGAGCCCGCTGCGGCGCCTGTTGCGCCTGACCTGGCACTACCGCGCAGCGTGCCTGCGAGTGCTCGTGCTGCAGGTCAGCCTGCTCGGGCTGAGCCTGGGCGGGCTGAGCCTGGTGGGCCTGTGCGTGGACCTCCTGCGCCACGCGCTCGACCCGTCGGCGCCGGCTGCGGTCTGGCCGCTCGGTGTCAGACCGCCCAGCAGTTGGTCGCCGCTCTCACAACTGGTGCTGATCGGGGGTCTCGTGCTCGGGCTGGGCGCGGCGCACGCGCTCGTCACCTACGCGCATGGCGTGCAGAGCGGACGCATCCAGCACCTGCGCCTCGTCCCCGAGCTGCGAGCGCAGGTGTTTCACAAGCTGCTGCGCCTGAGCTTTTCCTTTTACGAAAAGGGCGGCCAGGCGTCGATCATCAACCGCGTGACGAGCGACGTCCAGGCGGCGCGTTCGTTCGTCGACGGCGTGATGCTGCAGGGCGGCGTGCTGGTGCTGACGCTGTCGGTGT
>Ga0315912_10001122_pt1 | contig 35660 bp, 29 predicted proteins | sample VfabasoilMG_FD_204469 | JGI IMG/M metagenome (GOLD analysis project Ga0315912, IMG submission 204469) | Garden soil microbial communities collected in Santa Monica, California, United States - V. faba soil | ecosystem: Environmental > Terrestrial > Soil > Garden | place: USA: California... | reverse complement strand
ACCTCGCGGCGACGCCCTTGCGCTTCGCTATCACTTCACCTCCATCAGGTTGTGAAAAGGACTTTCACCTTCAAGCTCTCGATCATGCTCGGCACACAAAGCAAAAGCCTTGCCGCTTGGCAAGGCTTTTGCTTTTGGGAGATCCCATGACGGATCGGTTACATGCCCCCGTTAAAGCCGCCCTGCTTCCGCTTGGCGTCGCGCTCGGCACGCATTTTGTCGTACTCCCGCATTTGCTCATCGTTTAGGATTAGGCGAACGCCTGACGTCTGGTCCGCCTGGATCTTTTCCATTTCAGGTTTCGTACGTTCGCGGAATTCGCGGTAGCGGTCGCGCGTGGCGTCCAGAACTTTCTCAATATCGACGGCTTGCTTCTCGGTGAGGTGAAGCCGCTGTTTCATCTCGGTCATATAGGCTCGGCGATACTCTTCCGGCGTCTTTCGCACGGCGGACGTCGCGCTCACTTCTTTCACTGTGTAGAGGCGGTGACCGAATCCACCCACAGCGACGCCCCCGGCAAAGACCAGGAGCAGATAGAACCCGATCGTTAGGCTGCTTCGATTCATTTGCGCTCCGTTGATCCTCCCGAATCCTTCCCTGTGCTGTCCATCGAAACCGGATGCATCGCCGCGAGTTCTTCGGGCGCTTCGTTTTCATCCAGGGCTTCAATGTACGTCAGTTGGTAGAACTGCGAAGAGGATATTGCCGTCCCCAATACGACACCGAACACTAAGCAAAGTGCCAATGCGCCGACAAGCGCTCGCCGGCTCATCGTGACCCACTGGCGCATCGGATTTCGGCGAGCCTCAATCCGCTGCCAGAGAGTCGGCATGAAGTTCGCCCCGGGTTCCGGATCCGGACAGGCTCTCCGATACTCGTCGAATAGTCCATCCAAGCGTTGATCTCGATTATTTTCCGACGACATACGGTCTCCCAGCATTCTACCCGTTTTTTACGGGGTTTGAAGATACATTCGAGCGGGCGTCCTGCTCTTCGTTCTTTGCAAAAGCCTTTAACACGCGCTGGCGGGCGCGGAACAACCGCACCTTCAACGCATTCTCGTTTACTTTGTAGACATGTTCCAACTGCTTCAGCGACAATCCTTCTACTTCTTTTAGCGTCAAGAGGATGCGGTCTTCTTCACTCACCGCGCCCAGTAACGAGTTGACAAAATCGCGTACCTTCGCCTGCCGGACTTCTTCCTTCTGCGCCAAGGTCCCGGCGTCCGCATCGGCCATCACCACCTGTTCTTCACTCAGGTCGCTCATCCGTGCTTCCGGCCGCCGCCGCTGACGCCGCAAATAATCGTAGGCAGCATTCACGGTTAGACGATAGAGCCACGGTTCGAAGACATCCGGCTCCCGGAGTTGATCCAGAGAATAGTAGAGACGCACAAACACTTCTTGCCCTACGTCCTCCACGTCCTCAGGACGTCCGATAAGCCGCGCAATCGTACCGAGAATCCGTCGACGGTACGCCTGCACAATCTGGTTGAACGCCTGATCATCGCCTTGCTTGGCCTTTAGGATAAGATCAAAGTCAACCAGCATCGGGGCTCGCCACCTAATCCAAGCGGCTCGTCCCCCACTGTTCCGGTTGCCTTGGTCCTGCTCTGCAGACCGTCCTTAACAGTAGGCGCATTACCACTCTCTATAGGTTACAGCAGTTTACCAGACCGCTGAATTAAGAGCGAATTTTCACTTTTCAGGCAGCCAACGACCCTCGGGGGCGGGGCGCCGCCCCTTTGCTCCCATCGCTTTCGCTCTCGTACGCTTCCAGCGCCCGCATCAGCCTCGGAATCATCCGTCGTCGTTCGAGCAAATATGACAATTGCTCCTCCACCGGTGCCATTCGAAGCGCCGGCGGCAAAAGATCTTGGGGGATCATACTGTAGTATTAGAACTAGCAGTACCAACTTCGTATTGCAATGAGAAATTCGTACCACGACTGTCGGTGCAGTACTACCAATTTCGACGCATTTTAGGGAAGAGCGAATGCTACGTACGCTCCGTTGATTTTTCCCTGCGTTCCGGGCGTTAGCCCGACTTGAGCCGCGGCGCAGAACACCACAAACTGGCGCCCGCCTACCGAATAAACCGCCGGCATCCCTTCCAGCGCCGCATCGGTTTCGGCTTCCCAGAGTGCGTTCCCGGTGTCGACATCGATGGCCCGGACAAAGCGGTCGCGCGTACCGGTGAAGATGATGCCGCCGGCAGTCACGACCGGCCCCACCTTAGGATAGTGCGACCCGGTGTTCTTGATCCCCTTCGCCGCCAGGTGCGGAACATCGCCTAAGGGGATCTTCCAACGGATGGTCCCCTCGTTGAGATCGTATGCCGTCAAACTCGACCACGGCGGTTTGATGGGGGAGAGCCCATCGCTGGCGATCATGAAGCCGAAACCGCTCAGGTAGCGCTCGGCATCAGCCCAGGAACCGGCGGGCACGGTGGCACGAGCTCGCGCCGGGTTGTAGAGATAGGCGATCATTTCGTCCACCTCCCGATCTGTCAGCTTCGGATATCCGGGCATCGGGCCAACCCCTTGACGGATCGAGTTCACAATCCGCTCCCGCGGCATCCGCACCGCAATGTCGTCGAGCGACGGCATGGCGGGCGGACTCCCGCGCCGGTCCGCCTTGTGACAGTTCAAGCAATGGACCTGATACAGTGCCTGCCCGCGCTGTTCCGGGGAATCGTTGAAACCGCTTTTGGCCGTCCCTTCGGGCTCCAATTTCAGCATCGCCGGGAGGTCCTTCGAGACGACATAGAGAAAGCCGCGCGATGGCTCGACGGCGGCCCCGCTCCAGTTTGCGCCGCCATTGTTTCCAGGCATCTGAATGGTGTTTCGTGTTCCGGGCGGCGTGAAAAGGCCTTCGTTCCGGGCGCTCAGAATGTCGTCCCGGAATTTGGCCCGGTCCGTTGGGCTCAAATACGGGCTCAGGTCGTTAACAGTGAACTTTTGGCGCGCGAACGGGGGCGGCTTGCTCGGGAATGGCTGAGTTGGCCACACTTTTTCATTCGGCATGTCCGACTTCGGCACCGGCCGCTCTTCGATCGGCCACAGTGGCTCGCCGGTCACACGGTTGAACACCCATACGAAGCCCTGCTTGGAAACCTGCGCCACCGCGTCGATGCTCTTGCCGCCGTGCTGGACGGTGATCAGTTTGGGCGCCGTAGCATCGTCGTAGTCCCAGATGTCGTGATGGACCATCTGGAAGTGCCATATCCGCTTGCCCGTTCGCGCATCAAGCGCCAGCAGCGAATCGCTGAATAGGTTCGCTCCCTCGCGATCGGCGCCGTAGAAGTTGTACTTCGCGCTCGCTGTCGGCGCATAAAGAATGCCGCGTTTCACGTCCAGCGACATCTCGCCCCACACGTTCGCCCCGCCCACGGTCTTCCAGGCATCCTTGGGCCAAGTGTCGTGCCCGAACTCGCCGGGCCGGGGAACCGTGTGGAAAGTCCAGACCAGTCTTCCGGTGCGAACATCGAAGGCGCGCAGATCGCCGGGCGCCGAGCCATAGCCTTGATTCGTCGCCGAGCCCAAAATCAGCAGGTCTTCGAACACACGTCCGGGAGTGGTCGACTGCACCAGGGCGATGGTTTTCGGATCCCGGTCGAGCCCTTCTTTTAAGTCGACGCTGCCTCCCTGCCCAAAGTTCAAGATTGCCTTCCCGGTGATGGCGTCGATCGCGCGCAGCCGGTGATTGGAGGCGAATAACAGCCGCCGCTCTTTGCGGTCCTTGCTCTCCCAGTAATTGATGCCGCGGTTGGTGATGACCTTGGTATCGGCGCCAGGATCGAAGGCCCATTTCTCTTTGCCCGTTGCCGCATCGAGGGCGACGATGGAGTTGTTCTTCGCCAAGACATAGAGCGTCGAATCGACCATCACCGGGTTGAAGAAGTACTTATTTGAGTCGCCGGTGGAGTACGTCCACGCCCGCTTCAGCTTCGCCACGTTGGAGCGATTAATCTGCGTCAACGGGGAGTACTGCGAGGCATCGGCGCCGCCGCCGTAGTCAGGCCAGGTTTGCGCGAGCGTACACAAGCCGCCCAGAAGCAACAAAATCCACATCTAACAAGAATATCCGGTTATTCCTGACGGATCGCCGCTACCGGGTCGATTCCCATCACTCTCCAGGCGGGCACCATACAGGCCACGACCGCAACGAGCAGGAACAGGATGGCGGCGATCGCGAACGTGACGGCGTCGGTAGCGCTGGTGGCGTAGAGCAGGTGCGTGAGAAACCGCGTCAACGCTATTGCACCGGCGGCGCCGATCACTAATCCGGCCAAGGTCATCCCCACACCCTGCCACGTTACAAGATGGAACACCGACGACTGCGGAGCGCCCAACGCCAGGCGGATTCCCAACTCCTGGGTTCGCTGGCTGACGGCCAATGCCATCACCGCCGCCAGCCCGCTCATACTCATCACCAGCGCCAGCCCTGCGAACAAACCCAGCAGCATTGTGGTCAACTTAGCAGGCGCCATGGACTCCTCTTGAAACCGGGAAATCGTGGAAACGCGGTCGACGGCGATCTCCCGGTCTACTTCGCCCAGCCCGCGCCGGACGGCCTCGGCCATCCGGAGTGGTTCGCCGGCCGTCCGAACGATGAGAATGTTGCCGAAGCCACCCTGCCGCGACGGCAGATAGAGTTCATCGCCCACCGGTTTATCGAGCCCATACTCCTTCACATCGCCCACGATGCCGACAATCTGGATCCAATTTCGCCCGGCGTCGAAGGTCACTCGCCGTCCCACCGGATCCTCGCCCGGCCAGCGGTGCCGCGCCATAGTGTCGTTGATTACGGCTACGCGCATCGCCTCGGCATCGTCGCGGTCGGAAAACTCTCGGCCGTTGATCACCGGCTGTCCGATCGAGGCAAAGTATCCTCCGCTCACCGACGTCAAATCAACGGTCGGAGAAAGCGTGCCGGGCGATACCGGCCGCCCCTCGATCTGGAAGTCCACATTCCCCGGTCCTACGACAATCCCGCGGGGGTCGAATGGCGCGTTGGTGGTTGTCGATGCGGCCGTGACACCCGGGACTTCGCGCACCTTGGCGAGGACCTTTTGCCAGAGAACATCGAAGGCTTCGCGTCCCTGATACCGGTAGCCATTGGGGGTGACTCGCATGGTCAGCAACCGCTCCGGTTGGAAGCCCGGCTGCTCGTTTTGCAGTTTCTGGAAACTGCGGATCATAAGCCCGGCGCCGACTAACAACACAAAGGAAACCGCCACTTGGGCCACTACCAACGCGGTCCGCAACCGGCCCTTGCTCCGCGAACCGGTTTGTCTGCCGGCACCCTGTTGCACGCGGCTGACGGCTAACGCCGGCGCCAGGCTGAACAACAATCCCGTCACTACCGCCAGGGCCAGGCTGAACAGCAGCACCGGCGTGTCGATGGAAACTTCGGCCGCCCGAGTCGTGAACCGTTCAGCGAAACTGACCAGCATCCGCAGTGCGAAGGGCGCCAGCAGCACTCCCAACAATCCCCCGGCGAGCGAGAGGACGACTCCTTCCGCCAACAGTTGGCGGACCAATCGCCACCGGCTCGCCCCTAACGCAGTCCGCACGGCCAATTCGCGCTCCACTCGCAACAGCCTCGCCAGCAGTAAATTTGCTACGTTCGCGCAGGCAATCAGAAGGACGAACCCCGTCGTCGCCAGCAGCACCAGCAGCAGCGGCTGCGCCTTCTCCGTCAATTCGTCACGCAAACCGCGGGCGGCGATTCCGTACTGTCTCTCCCGCGGATAAGCCTCCGGATACGCCTGCGCCATTCGCCCTGCTTGTGCGGAGAGATCGGCCTGGGCCTCGGCCAATGAGACGCCCGGCTTCATGCGCCCGAATACCGTCATCATCCGTCCGTTCCGGTTCTGCTGAAACCGCGCCGAGGAGCGTGTGGGGCATTGCGAAGTCGGCATGTAGACATCGCTTTCCTGCGGATACTGCGGGATCGGCGGCAGCACGCCGATGACGGTGTGCGGGCGGCTGTTCATTTGGAAAACCTTGCCGACAATGGATGGATCGCCGCCATGCCGCGTGAGCCAGTAGTTGTGGCTCAGTACCAACACCGCATCGGAACCAGGCTTCTCATCATCGGCGACAAATGTCCGCCCGTATTTGGGTTCGACGCCCAGAACCGAGAAGAAGTTCGCCGACACTACGGCCGTCTGCACCCGCTCGGCAACGTTGGTTCCCAGTAGCAGAAAGACCATGGAATGGTGCTCGACGACGGAACTCAGCGTCTTGTTTCCCTCGCGATAGTCGTTGATCTCGGGCACCGAAAAACGGAGGTCGTTGGCGGTCGCCGTTTTCTGATGAAGCACCACCAGATCGCTCCCCTTCGCATACGGGAGCGGCCGCAGCAGAACACCATAGACCAAGCTGAAGATCGCAGTATTCGCGCCAATTCCCGCGGCAAGCGTCAGCACCGCGGCCAGCGTAAATCCGGGATTCTTGAGCAGTACCCGTATCCCGTAGCGAAGGTCCTTGAGCGTCGTTTCCAGCATGATGCTTCTCCTCGTGTCCCGGCATTCGTCTTTGATCGCTTCCCAACGTCCCAATCGCTGCCGCGCCGCGCGGTGCGCCGCTTCCGGCGCCATTCCCGCCCGAATGTGCTGCGCCGCGGACTGCTCTAAATGGAACCGCAGTTCCCGGTCCATCTCATCTTCAAACTGCCCGCGCGGCCGCCACCCCATGGTTTACACCGCGCCCAATATCCGGCCGACGGCTCCCGCCAGCCGGGTCCAATTTTCCTTCTCGCTCGCGAGTTGCCGCGTCCCTTCCGCCGTCAACGAGTAGAACTTGGCCTGCCGGTTATTTTCCGTTCCCCGCCAGTCGGAAGCAATCCAGCCCTGCTCCTCCAACCGGTAGAGTGCCGGATACAGCGAGCCTTGATTGACGCGCAATACCGATTCGGAGATCTGTTCAATCCGTTGGGTAATACCCCACCCATGCATAGGCCCCAGGGCGAGAATCTGGAGCACCAGCATGTCCAGCGTGCCTTGCAGCATTTCTCTCGACATTCTAGAGAAAGGCTACCTCGGTTCCTCTCGACAGTCAAGAGTAATGTTGACGGAAACTTTTGGGCTGTGTAATTATTCATATTGTTGAATAAACATTCAATCGAGGAGTTTGTTTTCCATGCCCACGTCGGTCGCCGATCAGCCTGTCCTGAAGATGTCCGCGCCCGATTTGCGTAGTGATCTGGACCTCAGCGTCGACGAGCTTACCCGTCTGTTGAATTTGGCGGCGAGCGTCAAACAGTCTCCGGCGAAGTTCGCCACTGCGCTGCAGGGCCGTTCGTTGAGCCTTCTCTTCGAAAAACCATCTCTCCGTACCCGCCTCACCTTTGAATTAGCCATTCAGCAGTTAGGCGGATTCGCCGTCACCAGCATCGGAATGATCGGCGACCGGGAGCCATTGAAGGACGTCGCGCGGAATCTGGACCGCTGGACACAAGGTATCGTCGCGCGCGTCTTCTCTCAGGGGACGATTGAAGGTTTGGCCGAGTGGTCCAGCGTCCCGGTCATCAATGCGTTGAGTGACCTTTACCATCCCTGCCAGGCATTAGCCGATGTCCAGACGATTATCGAGCGTTTCGGAACGATCGCCGGACGCAAATTGGCCTACATCGGCGATGGCAACAACATGGCGCATTCCCTGATGCTCACGGCCGGCCGGCTTGGGATGAACGTCTCTATTGCGGCCCCGGCCGGATACCAACCCGTGCCCGAAATTGTCTCGACGGCCCGAGCCGCTGGTGTTGCCATCGAAATAACGACCGATCCAGCCGAAGCCGCCGCCGGCGCCGATGTCATCTACACCGACGTCTGGGCCAGCATGGGACAAGAGTCGGAAGCGGCAAAACGCCAGCGAGTCTTTGCCGGTTATCAAGTCGATGACGCGCTGATGGCGCGCGCCTCAAGCAACGCCATTTTCCTTCACTGCCTTCCGGCCAAGCGCGGCCAGGAAGTCACCGACTCCGTCATGGAATCCGCCCGTTCGGCCATCTTCGATCAGGCCGAGAACCGCCTGCACGCGCAGAAAGCGCTGCTGTTGATGCTCGTTCAATAACTCATGTCTTCCACCGAAAAACTCCAGCTCTGGGGTGGCCGGTTCCAATCCGGGCCCTCGGCTATCTTTGAATCCTTCTCCGGTTCGCTTCACTTCGACAAGCGGCTGGCCGACTGCGATATCCGCGGTTCGCAGGCCTTCGCCCGGGCCCTTGAGGGCGTCGGCATCCTCACCGCCGAGGAGCGCGAAACACTCGTCGCCGCCTTCGACGCCATGCGCGTCGAAGCGCAGCAGCCGGCCTTTTACGAAGGCGCCACCGACGAAGACGTTCACACGCTTATCATTCGCCAGCTTAAGGCCAAAGTCGGGGGGTTGGCCGACAAGATCCACACCGGCCGCAGCCGAAACGAGCAGGTCTCCCTTGATACCCGCCTGTGGCTGCGCGAAACGATCGACGAGACCCGGGCACTTCTCCGTACCTTCCTCTCTGAACTGCTGGCCCTGGCCAATCGCCACGCCGACGCCGTGGTTCCCGGCTACACCCATCTGCGCCGCGCCCAACCTGTACTTTGGGCGCACTACTGCCTTGCCTACTTCGAGATGTTCCTACGCGACGATGAGCGCCTGGCCCAGGCGCGAGCCCGCGTGAATCTCTGTCCGCTTGGTAGCGGCGCGCTTGCCGGCTCCGGGTTCCCGTTCGACCGCGAAGCGATCGCCCGCGATCTCGGCTTCGACGGCATCACCAGAAACAGCATGGACGTGAGCGGCGACCGCGACTGGGCTCTCGATTATCTTTATGCCACATCGACAGTGATGCTCCATTTGAGCCGCCTGGCCGAGGACTGGATTCTCTACTCCTCGGACGAATTCGGCTGGCTGGAGTTGGGCGACGGCGTCACGAGCGGCTCCAGCCTGATGCCCCAGAAGAAGAACCCCGATTCGCTCGAACTCATCCGCGGCAAATCGGGCCGGGTATTCGGCAGTCTGACCTCGCTCTACGTCACCGTCAAGGGCACACCGATGACCTACAACCGCGACATGCAGGAAGACAAGGAGCCGCTGTTCATCGCCGCCGATCAGTGCAACGGATCGCTCGCCATGGCGGCCGAAGTCGCCAGGACCACGGTCCTGAAACCGGAAGCGCCAGCGGAGGCTGCCGAAGTAAGCTGGGCAGTCGCTACCGACATCGCCGAGGCGTTGGCACGCTCCGGGACGCCGTTCCATCAGGCCCACAAACTCGCGGGGCGGCTGGTCCTTCATAGCCTGCAGAACGGCATGAAACCGGCCGATTGGACGCCGTCGGCACTCGCCGCGTTCGCCCCGGAAATGCGGCCGGAGATGGCGGCGTTGATGAACCCCAAGGAAGGCATGAAGAGCCGGCAGGTTCCGGGGGGAACGGCTCCCGAGCAGGTACGAACGGCACTGGCGGAGGCGGCCAAACGGCTGGCCGCATTGACGACATGAACAAATCGTACCGGCAGGGGCAGATTCTAAAGGTAATCGGCCGGCAGCCGATTCACACGCAGGACGAGTTAGCTCGCGAGCTCGGCAAGGCGGGCCTGCAGACTACGCAGGTTACGCTCTCTCGCGATATTCGTGAACTCGGCTTGGCAAAGACTGGCGCCGGCTACCAGAGGATCGCGGGCGAAGGCGGCCTTTTCGGGCCGGATCTGTCAACCATTGTGGGCGAGTTCCTGATAGACGCGCGCACGGCGCAAAACCTGCTGGTGTTGCGCACATCGCCCGGCAACGCCTCCTCGCTCGCTTCGGCGCTGGATCGGGAGGAGTGGACCGAAGTAGTCGGAACGCTCGCCGGCGACGATACAGTGTTGGTGATCACCGGCGACAATCAGCAAGCCGTCACCGTGCGTGATCGTATTCTCGAACTGACCTAAAACGCCCCGGCCAATTTCCGCGTTCCGGCTTCCACCACTAGCCACGCCTTTTCCGGCGTTGAGAGTCGAATACGCTGATCCAGCACGCGATATTTCTTTTCCTCGATTCGCCCAAGCAGCCGGTAATAGATCTGGATCAGCGCCCACAATGAGGCACGGCTTTCGCGGTGCACCAGGCCAATCAGCGGCATGGCTTCGTTGTAGTAGGCGCGGGCGCGGTTCGCTTCAAACCGCATCAACTCGATGAACTCCGGGCCGTAGCTGATCTTTGCCGGACGGACGCCAAACCGTTCCAGATCCTCGGCCGGCAGATAGACACGACCCAGTCCGATATCCTCCTGCACGTCGCGCAGGATGTTCGTCAGTTGGAAAGCAATCCCGCATTTTTCCGCCAGCTCCAACGCCTTTTTGTCTTCGAATCCGAAGATATGAATAATCGTCAATCCCACCACCGAAGCCACACGGTAACAATACTGGTACAGTTCATCGAACGTTTTAATCGGTTGGGGCGAGAGATCGCTGGAAACTCCGTCAATCATGGCGTGAAAATAGCCGTGCGGAATCCGGTACCGGATGACCGTATCGTGGAACGCCGGCCAGACCGGATGGTCCGCGAAGTCCCCGGCGAGCGCCCGGTCCAGGTCGTTTCTCCACTGCCGCATGGTTTCCAGCGTCGTCGTTCCCGTCTCGTCGCTCAAATCGTCGCAATAGCGCATGAACGCGTAAATCGCGCACATTGCATCACGCTGTTCCTGCTTCAGCAGAACGAAGGAGTAATAGAAATTCTTCGCCCGCCGGCGAGCGACGTCCCGGCTGTAGGCGTACGACTCCTGCAGCGTCAGGCTCACGCCGCCACCCGCTGAATCGTGAATGACACTAGCGTCCGTAACAGCAGACGCACCCTCTCCCCTTTGCTGATTTTCGGGCGCGCGGTTAACACGTCATATCCTTGCTTTGCGATCTTATCCAGTATGTACATCCCGCCGTGGGAGAACAAGGTGACATCGAGCGCCAGCCGCCGGTCCAGCATCGGCGGGAGAGCCAGCCCTTTCCAAAACAGTTCATGCGCGACGCCGCACGCCTCCTTCATCGCCGCGGCGAATCCAGGTGAGAAGCGGCGCGCGTACAGGTCCTCGACAGCCACCCCATGCCGCGCCAGGAGATCCAACGGAAGATAAACACGATCCTTCTCCAGATCGACGCTTACATCCTGCCAGAAGTTGGCCAATTGCAGTCCGGTGCACGTAGCGTCGCTCAACGTGTACCGCTCCGCATCACGATACCCGCCCAGGCCGAGCACCAGCCGCCCAACCGGGTTCGCCGAATTGACGCAGTATGCGAATACTTCATCCCAATTGGCATACCGGGTCACAACCTGATCTTGTTCAAAGGCCGTTATCAGGTTCGCGAACGGCTCAATCGGCAATGAACGATTTCGTACCGTGGGGCCCAGTGCTACGAAGACAGGATGCGACGCCTCTCCGGCAAACATCCGCTCCAACTCGCCGCGCCACCACTTCAGCAGACGAAGACATTCCGCGGTGTCCCCAATTTCATCGCCCAAATCGTCCGCCCACCGGCAGAAGGCGTAGACGTTAAAGAAATCCTGATGCAGGTCCTTGGGCAGCAGAAAGCTGACCACATGGAAGTTCTCGTAGTGCCCGGTAGCGACCCAGCGGGTATACGCCACCGATTCGTCCAGGCCCCAACGCCGACCCATCGCGGCCGCGTCCGAGACGAAATCTTTGGGCGATAACATCGCGTCTTAGGGAATAATGGCGGTCTTCAACCGGCCGCTGGATTCCATCAACTGGCGAAGCACTTCCTTGAGATTGGACAGCGGCGCCTGATCGGCGACGAAGTCCCGCGCGCAAATCTGTCCCTGCGCCACGGCATCGAGCGCCTTCTTCACCAGGCGGGGCGTATGGTGGAAGCTCGCCTTACAGGTCAGTTCCGAGTAGTGGAGCAGGTTCGTATCGAGTTCCACACGCGTCTCGTTCGGGCAGCCGCCGAAGAAGTTCACCGTTCCACCCTTGCGCAGCAACTGCACGGAAAGGTTCCAAACTTCGGGCTTGCCGACGGCTTCAATCACTACATCGGCGCCGCGCCCATCGGTCAACCCGCGCACGACACCAATCGGATCTTCCGTCTCCGGCAGGCAAATCAAGTGAGCGGCGCCCATGCGCCTGGCGTCATCCAACTGCACCTGACGCCGGGCAATCGCAATCACTCGCGCGCCCAGCACTTTCGCCATCCGCACAAACATAAGGCCGATTGGACCCAGCCCAATCACCACAACCGTATCGCCGGCCCGAACGGCCGACTCTTCCAATCCGCGCAGAACACAGGCCAGCGGTTCAGCCAGCGCCGCATCCTGATAATCGACAGCCGCCGGAATCTTGTACAGGTTCTTCTGAACAATCCGTCCAGGAATGCGGATAAATTCCGCGTAGGCGCCGTTGTTAAACAACAGGTCCTCGCAGAGATTTTCCAAATCGCGCTTGCAGTAATAGCAATCGCCGCACGGAGCCGAATTCCCCGCGACCACACGATCGCCCTTTTTGAACTTCGTAACCCGCTCGCCCGCCGCGACAATATCACCAGCCAATTCGTGCCCGAACACCGCCGGAGGAACGATCATCCGGGCATGGTAGCCGCGCCGAAAAACTTTAACGTCGGTACCGCAGGTCAGAGCCGCCTTAACCCGGACCAGCACATCGTGGGGCCCAACCTTGGGAATGGCCACCGACTCGACTTTGACGTCTTCCTTGCCGTAAAGTACGGCGGCCTGCATTTTTTCTGTCACTGGTGATGTCCCTGTGGCCTTACAACAATTTTCAAGGATTCCGTCGTCGGATGCAACGCCATATCAAAACCTAGGGCGATTTCCTCCAGATTTACTCGGTGGCTCACGAGCTCTCCAACCGGGATCGCGCCGCTGAACACAAGATCGGCGGAAACCCGCTGCAAGTCCACATCGGCGCTGTAAGAACCGAAAATAATCCGTTCTCCCATGCAGATATCCTTCCCGGAGAGCTCTATTCTCTCCTTATCGGAGGTTTGGGCAAATAAGAGAATTTTAGCGCCTGGGCGGGTCGCGCGTATGGCCTGCTCGACAATTCCCGGCGCCGAAGCGGCGATAAATACAATATCGGCCCCTCGGCCTTCGGTCAACACCGCGCATGCCGCCTTGATATCGGCCGTCCGCGGGTCCAGACACTGTTCCGCGCCGAAACGTACGCTCATTGCTCGGCGTTCCGCCATCGTATCGGTCCCGAGCGTCCGGATTCCCTTATGTTTCAACAGCATGGTGAAGATCAGCCCGATCGGCCCCTGACCCATTACCACCGCCAGATCGCCTGGCTTCGGATCGGCCATCCACACCGCCTTCACGCAGGTGTTCACCGGTTCTACGAAGCAGGCCGTATCGGATGGCACCCCTTCGGGAATAATTTCAACGCCCCGCTCGGTGATCCAATTCATGATCCGGATGTACTGCGCAAATCCTCCGCCGGCCGGTTCGAATCCTGCCGTGATTCCGACTTTTTTGTAGACCGCGCACTGCGCATACAGCTTCCGTTCGCAATAAAAACAGTTTCCGCACGGGATATGGTGGAACGCCACCACGCGGTCTCCCGGCTTGAACTTTGTGACGCCTTCTCCCACGGCGGCAACTACGCCGGCCGTCTCGTGCCCGTAAATACGCGGCGGCGGCAGCAGATCGTACTCCACCTTTTTCAGATCCGTATGGCAGATGCCGCAGGATTCCACCCGTACCAGGAGTTCGCCGGGGCCGATGGCGGGGACCGGAACCTCCTCCACCTGTACGGTATTCCGGCCGCGATAAACCGCGGCGCGCATGGTTGGGGTATTAGAGTCGTGAATTGGCAAGGAACTCTCCTAGAATCTCAGATGCGGCGGGTCCGCGGGAAGCCATGCGGTACAGGTCCGGCCCGTAGCGCAATGGGTGGGCCGCGGCGGCTATGGCGATCCGTTTTTTGTCAAAGCGGCCGGGGGTATCGCGGTATTGGTTGAAGTCAATGGCGAAACTCTCCTCCGCCCGGTCGCTCACTACCTTGGCGGCGCGAAATGGAATTTTATTTTCGGCGGCGAATCGCGCCAGGGGCGCCGCCTCCATCTCGACAATTCCGAAACCCTGGCGCGCCCAGTTCTCTTTCTCCGCAGGATCGCCCAGGAATCGGTCAATCGAGAGCAGTTTCCGAACCTCCGCGCCGGACATAGGCTCGGCCGGCCACGATTCCTGTCCATCGCCCACTTCCCCGGCCGTGCAGATCGCGTCGAGCGGCAGCCCGTTGTCTAAGGCCCCGCACAGCCCTACACTCAGGACCGTATCGAACGAACCGGTGCTTTCCATAGCGATCTCTAGTGCTTTCAATGCCAGTGCGGGACCGGGCCCGTTGGCCACCACGTAGAGTTCCGCGTCGTTCCACCGGGCGCTCCGCGCGAAGTCGACCGGCCAAGCGAGCTTCTCAACCGCTTGGCACCGCCCCAGCCAAGGCTTCAGTTCCAGAGCCATTGCCGCTACCGCGAGAATCCTCACACGTAGCCCTTCTCGCGAAACCATGTCACCGCGTGCTCCAATGCCACGGACGCCGGTGCCGGAGCATATCCAAGCTCCCTCGCCGCTTTGTCGTGCCGCACCCACATCTTCTTCCGCGCCATGCGGACGCCTTCCATGGGCGCCCGCGGGGGCTTGCCGGTCCATTTCGAAATCAATCCGCCGACCACCGCCGCCATCCATGCCACGGCATAGGGGATCTGCACCGTCGGCGCGCGAACACCGCTCTGCTTCGACAATTCCGCAAATATCTGGGCCAACGTCAGGTTCTCGCCGCCGAGGACATAGCGTTCTCCCACGCGGCCTTTCTCGCAGGCCAGCAAGTGCCCGCGCGCCACATCGGCGACGTCGACAATATTCAGCCCCGTATCCAGATACGCAGGCATCCGGCCCCGCAGAAAATCAACAATCGTCTGCCCCGTCGGTGTCGGTTTGAAGTCGTGGTCACCCACGGGCGCCGTGGGATTTACGATCACCACCGGCAATCCCTTGCCGGCGAATTCCAGGGCCACCTTCTCGGCCAAATACTTGGACCGCTTGTAGTGCCCGGACATCTCGGCCAGCGAAACCGGCGTGGTCTCATCCCCCAACCCGCCTTCTACGAAACCGATGCAGCCCACCGTGCTCGTATATACCACGCGGTCGACACCCGCTTCCTTGGCGGCTTGCATCAGATGCCGCGTTCCCTCCACATTCGACTGATACAGCTCGCCTGGATTCGCCGACCATAAGCGATAATCGGCCGCCACGTGGTAAACCACTCCACAGCCGTCCACGGCCCGTTCCAGCGATGCCGGATCGGTCAGATCGCCCTGAACAACTTCAACGTCCAGTTCCGGGACCGGATTCCGCCCGCGAGTCATGGCACGAACGCGAGCCCCCGATTCCGCCGCCAAACGCGCCACATGCCACCCCAGGAAGCCCGACGCCCCTGTTACAAGAACAGGCCGCACGGCTCACTGGTCCTGATACCGCGCCTTGCGGAAGGTGGCAAGCGCTAGCAGCGGGAACGAATTGCGGTACATGTGATAGTTCAGATAGAAGACGCGCGGGAAACCGGTGCCTGTAGCCTGCGGTTCGTCCCAGGTGCCATCGGCGCGCTGGGTACGCGTCAAATACTCGACGGCGCGGTCCAGGCTTTCGCTTCGCGTGTCACCGCTAGCCAATAGCCCTAATAATGCCCACGCGGTCTGCGATGGTGTCGACGGCGCGTTAACGTAAATGCCCTGTGTGTAGCTCTCCGGACTCTCGCCCCAGCCGCCGTCGGCGTTCTGAATCGCGCGCAGCCATTCGCTAGCCCGCAAGATGTGAACTTCCAACTCGCTCTCGCCCGCCGCTCGCAAACCGCGTAGCGCCAGGTAGGTGCCGTAAATGTAATCCACGCCCCAGCGGCCGTACCAACTGCCGTCGGCCTCTTGCGCATGAATCAAATAGGCAACGCCACGCCGAATAGCCGGATGATCCAAAGGCATCCCATGCAACGCCATGCACTCCAGCACACGGCCGGAAATGTCGGGGCAAGTCGGATCGAGCATCGCATTGTGGTCGGCAAAAGGTACATTGCTTAACACCGGCCAGTTGTTGTCAACGTCGAACGCCGCCCAACCGCCGTCGGCCGCCTGCATGGCGATCAGCCAGTCCAACGCCCGCTGAATCGCGGCCTTCTGCGCGGCGGTATTGGCGCCCCGCGTATGGCCTAGCGCGATCATCACCATACCGGTATCATCGATATCCGGATAGTATTCGTTGGCGAATTCGAAGTACCAGCCCGACGGCTCCACTGAAGGCCGGTGGATGCTCCAGTCGCCCTTCTTGCGAACCTCTTTGCTCACCAGCCAATCGGCCGCCCGGCTCAGCGATGCCGGCGGCGCCGTTCCCGCCTCGGCGAGCGCATGCGCGGCGATGGCCGTGTCCCATACCACCGAGAAACAGGGCTGGAAGAAGAACCGCTCGCCATCGTCCACCATCAGATTCAGGAACTGCTGCTCGGCTTCATCGCGATCCGGTTCACCCGGCGCATGACCAAGTAATTCCAGCGCCATGATCGTATACATCATCGGCGGATAGATCGCCGCCAGGCCATCCGTATAACGCGTCCGGTCCAGCACCCACTGCTTACATTTCTCGATGGCCTTCGCACGAATCGACCGGCTGCCGTAACGCTCCCAGAGCTTGCAAACCTTGTCGACTCCCATGAAGAACGACTTCCACGACAAGAACCTGTCCGGGCATGGGAATGCCTTCGAAACACCCGGCACAAATAGTTCGTCGATCGTGAAGCCTTCCGGCAGCGGACGGCCTTTGTTGAGCGACTGCACAATTGCCAGAGGCACTACAATCGCCCGCGCCCACGCGCTCATGTGATAGAGCACCCGTCCCATCAGGATCATCTCCGGCGGAACCGACGGAACATGCTCGCGCGGGTAGAGATCGAACAGGCTCAGATTGATTCGAACGTAGCTGTTACATGCCTGGAGACCACCCAAGGCAAGGATGCGCTCCCGCAGCCGCGCCATGGCCGGACCATCGGCTGAAACGCCGGCGGCCTTCAACGCGAAATACGCCTTCACTGAAGCACTGACGTCGGACGGCCCGCCCGGATAAATCGAGAATCCCCCGTCGGCCTCCTGTCGCGCGAGTATAGACGCAACCGCCCGGTCCACCTGGGCCTTCGCCGGCGGGTTCCAAGCCTTGCCATGCGGCGGATATAACCACAACTGGAGGAGGATGTAGTCGGACTCCAGCGTGGTGTCGGCCGTTAGGTCTCCCCACCAGTAACCCTTTTCGCTCTGTTGCGATAGCAGCCACTCCGACGCTCGCGCGATCGATTGCGCGAGGCCTGCCGCCACCGAGTCTGTGACCTGCAAACTCGGGCTCATGTCTAGACGGCGGAACGAATCTGGGTTAACCGCGCGGCGTTCAGTTCCGGAGGCAAGGAGAACCGCACGTCCTCCTCCTTCACTTCCAAAGTTTCCAGCTTCCCGTAGCCATTGGACTTCAGGAAGTCGATCAGGCGCTCCACCAGGTGTTCCGGCGCCGAAGCGCCCGCCGTAATCGAGATCGTGTTGACGCCTTCGAACCACGCCAACTTCACGTCGGTCTCATCATCCACTAGGTACGCCGGCCGTCCTTCCTTCCGGCAAACTTCGACCAGCCGCTGTGAGTTCGACGAATTTCGCGATCCGACAACCAGAAGCAGGTCCGTCATCGGAACAACCGCCTTCACCGCGACCTGCCGGTTTTCCGTGGCATAGCAGATGTCCTGCGAATGAGGCCCTTCAATATGAGGGAACCGCTCACGCAAACGAACCACGATGTGGCTCGTCTCGTCCAGGCTCAGGGTAGTCTGTGTCAGGTAGGACATCTTGGTGCCATCGGCGATCTCCAAACGGTCCACGTCTTCCACGGTTTGTACGAGAATCATTGCTTCCGGAGCCTCGCCGAGCGTGCCAATCACTTCATCGTGATTCTCATGCCCGATCAGGATGATGGTGTATCCCTTTTTGGCAAATTTCACCGCCTCCAGATGAACCTTGGTGACCAGCGGGCAAGTTGCGTCGATGACGTTCAGGTTGAGCGCCTTAGCCTGCCGCCGCACCGCCGGCGCCACGCCATGCGCGCTGAAAATGACCCGCGAACCGGCCGGAGCCTCTTCCAGCTCCTCCACGAAAATCGCGCCCAGGCTGCGCAGTTCGTCCACAACATGCCGGTTGTGAACAATCTCCTTGCGCACATAAATCGGAGCTCCGTACGTCTCGAGCGCGATCTTCACCACGTCGATCGCTCGAACCACTCCAGCACAAAATCCACGGGGCGTTAAAAGGACGATCTTCTTCTCCCCGACGTTCTTATCTTCCACCAGGGTAGCGGTCCCAGATTCCATCATTTCCTCTTAAGTATAGCAATGCAACGCGGTTACGTTTCCACATCCAACTGCGCCAGAAGGCGGCGCTCATCTTGTATTTCGATGCCGATTCGAAGCCATCGGATGCTAAGCGGAAGCAATAATTCCTCGGTCTCGGAAGGCAGGTTCATCCAATCCTTTTCCGTGGTCAGCAAAACCGTCGCGCCCGCTTCCATGGCCTGAACCCGCAGCCGGGCAAGTTCCGCCGGCCGGTACTGATGGTGATCGCCGAACGACCAGCGATAGCAAGGATCGAGCCCCATCTTCCGCAGCGTGGCCCAGAACGACGCCGGATTCCCCAACCCGCAGAAAGCGGCCGTTTTCCCTTCGGGGAGCGGTGACGGCATCCACTCCCGCGCCGCGACCCGCGACCGGAAAACCGGAATGCCCGGTGCCAGTGCTTCAATATGTGCCATCAGTCTTCGATACTCCCGCCCTTGTTGCACTCTGGTCAGTAGGACTGCGTTGGCGCGCTTCAATCCTTCGGGAGACTCCCGCAGCCGGCCCAATGGAAACACCGCTCCACCGCTGAACGGGTCCTGCGCGTCCAGCAACAGCAGATCGAAATCGCGATGCAGCCGCCGGTGCTGAAACCCGTCATCGAGCAACACAATGTCCACCGGAAACTTCTCCAGCAACCGTCCGCCCACGTCCACCCGGTCCGCGCCGATACCCAGATGCGCGATCCCTGCCCGAACGAAGATCTGCGCTTCGTCGCCGGTCTCGGGAACCGGAGCCGGTTGCCCGGCCTCAATCAATGTAAAGGGCGCCGGAGAAATCCGCCGGTACCCGCGCGTCAAGATTCCAGGCATTCGGCCCAACGATCGGAAATGCTCAGCCAAGTACAATACGGTCGGCGTCTTGCCGGAACCGCCCATGGCCAACGCACCGACGCAGATCACCGGCGCCGCAATCTGCCGCGGCACAACATTTTGCTTGCGCCGGGCGCCCCAACTCCACAGCCAGCTCATCGGCGTTAAGAGCAGTCGCTGTAGCAGCGGACGGCGAAGATGGGCCCAGTTGGATTCCAGGATCTCCAACGCCGCGCTGCAAGCAATTCCGGTCGCGCCGCGTTTTGACTCCGCCAGCACGCGGGCCTTCTCTCCGGTCTCCCCTGGATCGGCAATCAGGCCGCGGAGCCGAGGCGCCAGTTCCTCGGGTCCATTGATGCGAATCAGACCTCCGCCCGCCGTAAACTCCTCGGCAATCTCGGCGAAGTTCTCCATATGCGGTCCCGCAACCACGGGCTTGCCAAAGAATGCGGGCTCCAGGATATTGTGGCCGCCGCGCCGGACCAGCGTCCCGCCCATGAACACCGCGGTCGCTAATGGAAACAGGCCACTCAACTCGCCCAGCGTATCGAGCAGCAGAATACCCGGCAGCGCCAAATCCCCTAACTGCGATCGCCGTACAAACGGAATCCCCAACGTCGTCAACTTCGCTGCCGCAACGTCAAATCGCTCGGGGCGCCTGGGTACGTGAATCCACAGCAATCCGTCCGTTTTGATCGCCTGATAAGCCGCCAAGGTTAGATCGTCCTCATCGGCATCCAAGGAATCCAGCCCAGGCATCGTGGAAGCGGCGATGATCACCGACGCAGGTTTCCGCTCCGCAATCCACGCCGCGATCTCCGGCGAGGTCTGAATCCGCTCGGGATAGAAGTCGTACTTAAGATTTCGCCCAAGATGAAGCTTTGCTGCCGGAGCGCCGAGTTGCCGGTACCGATCCACATCCTGCTGGCTTTGCGCATAGATCGCATCGGGGATCGAAAGCACTGGTCCGAAGAACCATCGCATCTTCAAATACTTCGGCAGCGCGCGGTCCGAGATGCGCGCGTTGACCACCAGCAGTCCCGCGCCTGTCAGCTTCGTCTCCCGCCACAGATTGGGCCAGATCTCGGTCTCCATTACCAACAGCAGGCTTGGCTGCATCGCCCGCAGAATCCGCCGCACCGCAAACGCAAAATCGAGCGGCGTATAGAAGACCCCGTCGCAAAGCCCCGCTAACTTATCAACCGCCAGCGCATGCCCGGTGACCGTGGAAACGGAAACGTAGAGCGGCGTATCCGGCAACTTTTCCCGTAACGCCCGCAGCAGCGTCGCGGCGCTGATAACTTCGCCCACAGACACCGCATGCAACCAAATCCCCCCCGGACCCGTCACCTGAAAAGGGAGTCCTCCGAAGCGCCCCGGTATGGACCGAAGCCAGTCCCGGTTCTTCGCCCCTCGCCATAACAGGTACAGTACGATGAGTGGGGAACCAACGACCTGCAAGAGACGGTAAATGAAAAAAATGAATAGCGGCAAGTGCCTTTTACTTTTTCTGAGTATAGCGGCGTGCCTATGGGCCGACAAGAAGGATACGGGTTTCCGTCCGGAAGCTGTCGAAGCCTATGCCACCAAGCAGACCATTCAGGATCTGACGATTGCCGTCCAACCCTTTGATGACCCGGAGGAGGCAAAGTCCGCCTTCGGCAAGCTCAATCCGTACGAGCACGGCGTCCTGCCCGTTCTGGTTGTGATGAAGAACAACGGGAAGGGCACCGTCCGGTTCGAGACTATGGAGATTCGGTATGTCGCTCCGAAAGGGCGGAGGGTCGATGCGACGCCTCCCGCCGATGTACTCTATTTGAAAGCCGGAACACGGCCCAAGGTCTCCAACAGCCCTATCCCTACCGGCGGACCGAAGATCAAGGTCGGCAAGAATCCGTTGAAAGACCAGGTAATTGTGGAACGCGCCTTCGCGGCCAAGATGTTGCCGCCCGGTGATTCGGCATCCGGCTTTTTTTACTTCCAGACCGGACACACCCGAGGCACGTCGATTTACATCTCCGGTATCACCGAAGCAGCGTCCGGCAAGGAGCTGTTCTTTTTCGAAATCCCGCTGGATTAACCCTTCTTAGCAGCGGGCGGAGTCGTCGCCGCCGGAGCTGCTTTCTTTACCGCGGGCGCAGCTTTCTTGACAGCAGGGGCCGGAGGCTTCGGCGCATTCGGATCGGGCACGCGAATAATCGCCACGCGGCTCATCTTCACCGGCACATCCGGCTTGTCGCCCGGACCGCGCGGAACGCGCGCAATTTTCGCTACCAGTTCCTGACCCTCCACCACCTGGCCGAAAATCGTGTGCCGCCCGGTCAGACGGTCCTGGTTGGATTCCGTAATGAAAAACTGACTGGAACCCGTACCTGGCCCGGCGTTTGCCATCGCCACTCGACCGGGAATGTCCATTCGAAGCGACGGATGGTATTCATCGATAATCGGATCAGTTCCACCCATGCCATTTCCCATCGGGTCGCCGCCCTGGATCATGAAATCGGGGATGACGCGGTGGAATGTCAAACCGTTAAAAAGTGGCGTCTTCACCCGCGTACCGGTCTTCGGATTCAGCCATTCCTTGCGGCCCTGCGCGAGGTCGACAAAATTCTTCGTCGTAATCGGCGATTCCTTTTCGAAAAACTTAAAGGTAATCGTCCCCATCGGAGTAGCGCCGTGGGTGATGTATAGGGTCGCGTAGAGACCCGGTTCCCGAGCGGGTTTGGCCGGCGCCACAGCCGGAGTTGTCGTCGCGGCGGGTTTTGCGGCCGGCGTTGTGGCCGGTTTCGCGGCGGCGGGCTTAGCGGCAGGGGGTTTCGCCGGAGTCGCCGGGGGCTGCGCCGCAACAGCAAATGCAAAAACGGAAAGGGTAGCTAGGGAGCGTGCAATCATTCCCTTTCAGGATACAAAACTAGGCGCGCGCGGCGTCACCGCCGCGCGCGCAGATTCTCACTGGACGCAGGGGTCGGCCTCTATTGGGCCATCGCCGGCGTCCTGCGAGACTCGGGGGAGAGTGGCGGAACCTGGTTATGCGGATGGAACTTCACCGAGACCAGCTTGGAAACGCCGGGCTCCTCCATCGTGACTCCGTAGAGCGTCTGGGCCGCTTCCATCGTTCGCTTCGCGTGCGTAATTACGATGAACTGCGTCTCCGACGCCATTTCTTTCAGTAGCCTCGCCAGCCGCCCCGTGTTGGCTTCGTCGAGCGGCGCGTCCACTTCGTCCAAGATGCAGAACGGGCTCGGCTGGTACTTGAAAATGGCCATCAAAAGCGCCATTGCCGTCAGCGATTTCTCTCCGCCGGAAAGCAGCAGCACGTTCTGCAGCCGCTTGCCCGGAGGCGACGCGATCATCTCGATGCCGCAGTCGCCGATATTGTTCTCATCGGTCAGCCGCATCTCGGCATGCCCGCCGCCGAATAGAGTCTTGAAGATCTCCTTGAACTGCGCGTTGACCGCTTCAAACGCTTCGGAGAACCGCTTCTTCGACTCCACATCGATCTCCTGAATCGCCTTTTCCGTATCGCGAATCGAGTCCAGCAGGTCCTGCCGCTGCGTGTTCAGGAAATTGAAACGGAGCTCGGATTCCGTATACTCCTCCAGCGCCTGCGGGTTCACCGCGCCCAGGGCTTCGATCCGCCCTTTCACTTCGGTGTACTTCGCATCAAGCTCCGCCAGCGCCAGCTCATCCAATTCGGGATCGCCCTCACGCACCAGTTCGCTTGCCGATGCACCCAGATCCTTCCGCGCATTCTCGTCCAGATGCTTCAAGTCCGACTGCAACTGCACCAGATGGATCTCAATCTGCGTCCGGCGGTCCTGGGATTCCTGCACCGCCAGCCGCTGCGCCTTCAGAACCTCGTCCAGCGCCGACAACTGCGCGCGCAGCTCATGATCCTTCTGCGCCGCCACCTGTACCAACCCTTGCAGCCGAAGAATCTCCTCCTGCTGCAAGTTCACCAGCGCATCGAGCTCCATATTGTCATTCAACAGCCGGGTCCGGTCCAGACCAAGCCGTTCCAACTCCGCCGCAATCGCTCCGCGGCGCCGTGTCAGTTCCCCGATTTGCGCTTCCAACCGCTGCCGCGCAGCCGCTTCGCTGCGCTGCCGCTCGTCCAGCGAGGCCAATTGCACTCGCAACACTGAATGCTCCTCCGAGACTCGCTGGACTGACTCCCGCAGCAGATCCAGCTCGCCGCGGCCGCTCTCCAATTCCTTCTCTTTCTGGGAGCGTGCTTCTTCTTTCTCCGCATGGAGACGGTGTTTTTCATCCTTCTGACCGGCGGAACGTTCTGCGTCCCGCTGCAGTCTTTCCAATTCCAGGCGCGCCGCCGATAGCCGTGCGTTGGAGCGATTGGTCTCCTCGCCCAGCCGCCGCATCTCGTGATCGAGCGCCAGCGCCTCTTTCTCTTCCCGCTGCTGCTGCTGACGAACCTTTTCCTGCTCCTCGGTTAGCGTTTGGATCGCATGCTCGAGTTCGCCGATCTGGTGCTGCGTTCCTTCAAAAGCTCGCTGCTTGGCCGTCACGGTCCCAGTCAATTCGCGCAGTTCACGCTTCAAGCCCAGCGGTCCGGAGCCGGTCTTCCGCCCGCCGCTCACCGCATGACCGTGGTAGCAAACCCCGTCCGGCAGCAGGAAGAAGATGTCCGGATACTGCCCGGCGAGCCTCTGCGCCGCCGCCCGGTCCTGGACCAGATAGCACCGCGAAAGCCGCGGCAACAGTTCCGCCGGGGCCTTGGTCAGGCCGTTGGTCATTTTCAGATAGTTGCTCAACCGGCCGATAATACCCGTCTCCGGTCCAATCGGCGGTTCGGTTGCCGGCGCGCTGGCGTACTTGTCCTCCAGTTCCGGATGCACCAGGAAGGTTGCGCGGCCATCCAAATCACCGCGCATCAGGTCGATACCGCTATCGGCCTGCGCCCAATCTTTAACCACCACGTATTCCAGCTCTTCGTGCAGGAATTCTTCGGCCGCCTTTTCAAATGCCGGGTCCACTTCGATGAAATCCGCCAGAACCCCCGAGGGCTGCAACGTTGATGCCTGCCCGCGCTCAACCGCCGTAAACAACCGCTTCACCGATTCGGTCGTATACGCCCGGTGCGACAGAATCTCTTCGAGCGAATCCTTCCGCGCCTTGATGCGAGACAACTCCGCGCGCACCGCTTCCAGTTGACGCCTCGCTTCGCCCAACGCCGACTTCCGTCCCTGCAGATCCTCCTCGACGCGCTTTTTCTGATCGGCTAGCGACTCCAACTGCATCTGCCGGTCGCCCAGCTTCGCCTGCAACTGCTGCCGTTGTTCTCCCAGCCGCGTCAAATCGGCCGTTGAGCTTTCTTCTTCTTTTCGCGCCCGGCTCTGGTCGCGTTCATTCGAAGCCAAATACTCTTCGATATGCGCCAATTGATTGCGCATTGTCGAAGCCTCTCCCAAAAGCCGCAGCACCTGCTGCCGCGCCGCTTCCAGGCTCTGCTCGCGCAAGCGCAACTGCCCCTGAATCTGCTCCCGCTCTTCGTTCTTCAGCCGCAGCCGTTCGCGCGCTTCATTGGCGTCCTTCGACGCTTCCTCCAGCGATGCCCGATGCTTTTCCACTTCGGCTTCCATCGCCGTCAGCCGCTTTTCGACTTCTTGCGACTCGTTCTCACCGCCCGCGAGCCGTTGTTCAATCGACAACACCTGGAGCGATTGGCTGTTCAGTCGGCCGCGAGCCCGCTCGGCCTCAATCTGCAAATCCGCCAGTTCCTTGCGCTGCGCCGTCAGTGATTCTTCGTGCTGATAGCAGTTTTGCTGCAGCGCTGTGTACTCGGTTTCTTTCGCCCGCAGTTCCGCACCCAGAGCCTCAAACGCCGCCGCGGCCTGGCTCATCTCGATCGCCGACTTCGAAGCCTCCCGTTCCAGAGTCTTATACTTGCCGGCAATCAGCAACCGGAGATGGGTCACCATCTCCTCGCGCAGTTTCACATACCGCTCCGCCTTCGCCGCCTGCCGCTTCAGCGAGTTCACCTGTCGAGTGACTTCTTCCAAAATGTCGAAGACCCGCGTCAGGTTCTGCTTGGCGCCCTCGAGTTTTGCTTCCGCCAGCCGCCGCTTCGTCTTGAACCGCGTAATACCCGCCGCTTCTTCAATCACCGCCCGCCGGTCCGCCGGACGCGAGCTTAGTATCTGCCCGATTCTCCCCTGTTCGATAATCGCGTACGACTCCGGACCCAGGCCTGTGCCCATGAAAATGTCCTGAATATCGCGCAATCGCGCCGACTTCCCGTCGATCAGGTATTCGCTCTCGCCGGACCGGAATAGCCGCCGCGTAATGGTGATCTCCTGCCGCTTCTCCTTCTGCGCATGGACCGCTTTCGCCGCGGTAACCGCCTCGGACTCTCCCTCAGCCGGATCCTGCGCGTGCAGCGCCGGCAGCTCCACGTCGTAGGTAGGGTCAAACAACGTCATCGTCACCGACGCCATGCCCAACGCTTTCCGGTCGCGAGTTCCGGCGAAGATAACATCTTCCATTCGCGCGCCACGAAGGCTCTTGGCGCTCTGCTCGCCCAGCACCCAACTGATCGCATCGCTCAGGTTGGACTTGCCACACCCGTTCGGACCAACGACGGCGGCTACGCCCACCCCGTTAAATCGCAGTTCCTGCCGGTCCGCAAAGGATTTGAATCCTTGGATTTCTACGCGCTTGAGTTTGAGCAACGGGAGTCCCCCCAATACAAAATTATTCACTGCGGCACACGCCGCAGCGCTCGGGGGAATCTCCATACTACGCGCAATCGAGAGGAAACGCAAGCACCCTGGCCACTGCCCTTAGTATTAGTGCTCGGCCGCACACTACATCTTGTGCTAAAGCTTCCAGCGAACTACCAGAACGTACTTGTCCGCACCCCGTGACGGATCGTCGACTTGGACCTTTCCTGTGAAGGAGTTAGCCGAGTTCGGCGCTTCCAAAACCTTCACCGTTCCCCGGCCCTTGGCTTTTTTTACATCAAAATTTGCTAACGGACGATCCGGCATTGCCGCTGTGCACCCAATACTCGATTCCTTTTCCGCCTGCCCGTTCAACACCTGATAGGACACATCCGCGCCGTGAATGGAAATCACGACGCTCCCGTCAATCGAGGCCTCCAATTGGCAGGAGCCTTCGGATGCAGACGGCGACGTCGCGGGCAGAGGCGTGGTCGCTGGCGCGGTGGTCTCGGCGGCCGTCGTTACTCCCGCAACACCGAGATAAGGGTTGTAAACATAGTCCAAATCCACCGGCATCGCCGCTGGCCAACTGATATTCTTCGTCACCGAATACGCCGGATCCAGCGCCCATTGACCCGTGTTCAACACCTTCCCCCGCCGGGTTCGCTCGTCGTGCCAGCCCCAGAACGGCTTGGCTTTGTTGGCGCTCTGCTTTCGCCCCAAGAATGAGCCCATGTACTTCAGCCCCGCGCCCGGACGGTTCCCAAACGGCTGGTAGTCGAACGGCGCGTCGAACAGGCGGTCCGCGCCAGTCTGTTTGGCGCGCGCCCACCAGGTTTCTTCAATCGAAATCAAATCGTAGCCCACGTTCCGGTCGTTGGCGTGTTTGGGGCGTTCGGCGCGCCCTGTATAAAGCAACGTGACCCCGGTGCCCGAGGTAAACTCCTTTCGCGACGCGGAATAGGTCGAACCGTTCGCCGCTGCCGCCAGCGCCCCGTGCCCGCCCGCCTCCAGAAAAACCATCGGGTGGTGGCCGTCATAAAAGTCGATCTTCGCGTCGATATCGTGCACCCCCTTCCGCAGCCGGTTGTCGTTGGCGTAGGAGTACACGTTGTTGTGCGCCAAGGTCTCCATCAGTTCCAGAATGCCGAACTCCCCGCCGTTCTTGCGAACCGTTAAGATGATGCCTTCGTTGTCGTTCTCATGGCACGTCCCGGCGATGCAGTTGTCCGAATAGTCGCGCGGATGGAAAAAGTTGTAGTGCAGGAACCAGTGCGTCTTGGTTTCCACGGCTGCGTAGTAAACATAGGCCTGCGAAGAACCTATTTCCAGATTGTCCCAGTTGTTGTCGCCGTTCCAATCGCCGTCATAATCGAACCGCGCCGGGATATCCGCCTTCGGCTGCCACCACGTCTCCTGGGCGATATACGGCGCCCAATACTCGGCCAGATTCCGATACCGATTCGAATCCGTCGACGCCGGAAACGTCGTCGTTTCCGCAACAATCCGCGTCACCACATCATCGCCTACCGTAATCTGCGCCGAACCCTTGATGCCCTTCGATTCCGCCTCCACCGTGTAAGTTCCCGCCGTCAACGGTGCGGTGTACAAATAGGCGTCCTTCTGCACAAACTGGCCGGAGACGCTTTGAAAAATCTGCGCAAATCCGCTGCCCGCTGTAGATACGAACGGGACATCCTCCGCGCCCTGATAGCGGAAGGGTTTCGATAACCACCCGTTCCCGCTGGCCGTTCGCGCATTCGCCGTCTCGCGTAAACGCCCGCTCGTCCGTGCCCCGTCTTTAGCAATTACGTCACCCCAGACTTGAACCTGGATTACAACGGTTTCCCCAGGCCGAACGCGGGCCGCCGGGTCTAACCGGAACTTCAACTCCTTAACCTCAACGGATTGCGCGGAGACAATCAACGGGCTCAGCAGCAGAATCAGTTTTTTCACACCAAATATTATCCCGCCGTTACCGCCCAGCCGCCATCCATCAGAGGCACGGACGCGCATACCGGTCCACCGTCCTTATTCATTCCCCGTATCGACCCTGCAAACTTGCGCCCCGGCGGTAGATTCATCAGCGAAATTTTTGCCCGGCGCGTCCAGGGGCTGCCAATCTGCCCTGCCGACGTTCCGCTGTTGACATAAAAGAAGCGCTGCGCCGGAGGACCCATCGCCATCTTCCCGCGTACCCGCCCATCCTCGTCCCGTTCAAACTGCAGATCGAATGACAAATCGGCGCCGGTTGAAAGATTCTGCTGGCTCAATACACTGTTCTTGTCCTGGAGACAAAACGACACTCCCGCCGGCGGCGCAACCAAGGTAATCCGGATCTCAATGGTGGCCATGTCTAAGGTAATAGGTTAATCCGTTCCCGAGTCGCCGCCTCCACTGCTTTCCGAGTAAACGGCATCGGATGATAACGTCCATTCGCCCAATCGTCGATCAAATCGGCATAGTGGGGGCTATCCGGATCCCCGGACTCCCCGGGCATATTCGTCAACCGTGATCGATCCCAATCCGCCAGATCGAGCAGCATCCGGAAACTCGCCCCCACCGATGCCCGGAAGCCCGGTCCCGCCATGACGTTGATCGTCGATGCATCCCCGCCCATGGGAATCGGCCCGCGGTCAAACGCCTTCTCAATCGCCGGATGCTTCAAATACAGAAAATGCAGATTGCCGTATCGCCACCGTCCCTTGTCCGGACCCAGCGCCGTTTCAAACTCGCTGACCGTGGCATCCAGAGTTTTGGCCAGAAGGTCCGGACGCGCCTTCGCCTCCAGCGCCTTCAACGTCGTCTCAATACTTCCCGACAGCCCCGCCGGTGACTCCACCACCGCCGCCGCCAGCTTCGCAATCCACATTAGATAAATAGCCGCCGGCGTCGACTCCTTTGTCATCCGCCCATCCCACTCCCGCAGCAACGGCATCACCGCCGCCGACTTCGATCCCGCTGCAGGCGTCCACGTCTTAGCGATCGCCAACAACCGCTTCGCGGGCGCCGACTCGAAATCCAACTGCAGCGCCTGCATCGAGTCCAGCGTCCAACCCCGCCGTGCTCCTAATTGCTGTGCAATCCGGTTCACACGGAAATTCGGCGCCCACTCATACTGCAACGAGTGTTTGTAACCCGGCGGAAGAATGTTGTTGTTCGCCGAAGCGTAGAATCCCGTTACCGGGTCCAGCGCCCTGGGCAAATCCTCCGGTTGCAGATAACCCTGCCACTCGTACTCCCCGCTATGTCCCGGCACAGGCAGCAGCCCGGTCCAACCCTTCCGAACCGGTGTCAACCCGGTAACCGCGAATCCAATGTGCCCCGAAGTATCGGCGTACACCAGATTTTCGGCGGGGGCCTTATACCGGTTCACCGCCGCCAGAAACTCCGGCCAATCTTTGGCCCGCGCCAGCGACAACCCCGCCAGATAGCCCGCCGTCCCCGGCTCAGCGCCAACCCACTTCATGACGTAAGCTCGCCGCAGCGCCGGGTCCGTACCCACCACCGGCCCATGCACCGTGTACTGCGTTTCCACGTAGCGCGGCCGCTCGCCCTTCACGGCAATGGGATGGCGCTCCGTCTCGAGCCGCTTCCACTCACCCTTGAATAAGTACTGCGAAGGGTCCGTCGGATGAAGCTGTTCGACATAGAGATCCTGCTGATCGGTCCCCGTAATCGTAAACCCGAATCCGATGGTCTCGTTATGCCCCAGCGCAATGCCCGGCAGCGCCGGTTCACCGGACCCGAACACATTCCATCCCGGCCCCACCAGATGCACGGTCCGCCGCAGCGAAGGAATCTGCAGCGACCGGTGCGGGTCGCTCGCCAGCATCGGTTTTCCTGTGGACGTCAGCTTTCCTCCGATTACCCAGTTGTTGCTCCCCTGGGTAACATCGTCCAGGTCGTCGGTCGCCTCATCAAACGCGGCAATCGAACCCACGCGCACTTCCTTCAAATTCAATCCCCGCGGAATCTCAATTTTTACGAAAGGATCCGGCGGCAACCACTTCTCAATCGCCGCGACGCCATAGGTATCCACTAGCCGCGCTCGCTGAACCTCAGAGTGCAGATTCGTCATCATCGAGAACGCCGCCATGCGAGACACCACATCATTGGGCTGCCACAACTCCGGCCGGTAGCCCAGCTTGCGAAACTCCGCCGTCGGCACGCGCTTGGGCTCTTGTATATAAGCGTTGATCCCCCGTACGAAGGCATTCACGATGTGCCATGTATCGGGTGCGTAGCTGGGCCACTCCTTCTGCCAGTCGCCGCGAAATCGCAACAAAAGCGCCGTTCGGTCCCTCTCCACAAACTCCGGCCCAAGCACCTCCGCCAGCTTCCCCGTCCCCTGCCGCCGCCACAGGTCAAGTTGAAACAGCCGGTCTCGCGCCGCCATGTACCCCTGCGCGAAGAAGAGGTCGTCCTGCGTCTGCGCATAGATGTGCGGTACGCCCCATTGGTCTCGCAACACTTCCACCGACTTCTGCAAGCCGCGAACTTTCACGTCCTCCGCGTTCGCCGCAACCACCACCAGCGCCAATAACCATCGCATCACGCCGGCCACACCGGGCGTCGCTTCTCCTTGAACGCGGTTACGCCCTCCGCGTAATCCGGATGCCGGAATACCTTGCCGCGTAACTCGCGCGCCAACTCCCCCGCCTGTTCCGCTGCCATCGTTCGCGCCTGATTCACATACTCCAACCCTAATCCCACCACCGCACCACTATGGTTGGCGATCGTATGCGCTAGCGCCGAGGCCCGGTCGTCGAGCTCAATCTCCGGCGCCGCCTGATGAATTAATCCCATTCGCAGCGCCTCGTCGGTCTGGAATACTCGCGCCGTAAGGCTCAACTCCAGCGCCCTTCGCTCGCCAATCGCCGCCGCCACCGCACGGAAAATGACGAACGGAAACATCCCGATCCGCAGTTCAGTGATCCCAAAATTGGTCCCCATTGCCGCCACCGCCACATGCACATTGCAAAGCAGTCCAACTCCGCCAGCCAGCACCGGTCCCTGCACGGCCGCAACAATTGGCTTCGTCAAACGCGCACCCACCGTGAAGAGCCGTTCATGCACTCCCAGCCCGCCCGCCGGCCCCAGTTCCAGCGCCTCGTCAAGATCCATCCCGGAACAAAACACATTCCCCTCGGCATCCAGCAGCATACAGCCCGTGTCCGCATCCGCCGCCGCATCTTCAAACGCCCCCAGCAGTTCTTCGCACATAGAAATGCTCAGCGCGTTCCGCTTCTCCGGCCGCGCCATCGTGATACGGCGTACCCGCCCCTCCTGGCTAATCCGTAAGTTCTCGCTCATCGACTTCAATCTCCATCCCCAACAGCCCGGCCGCCATTGTCTTCCCCTGGGCATCGATCCGCAGCGATAGCGTCCCTCCGCCGCCCAAGGCTCCGAAACAAAGGAAATTCAACGCACCCAAATTGGGTAGCTCGAATCGCTCGACATGCCCTTCGATCAGTGAACCGAAGTGCTCTTTCACACGGTCCGGCGTCACTTCACGAACGAGAATAGGGAAGTGACGTTCATCGTAGGCGATGATCCCGATATTCGACGTATCGCCCTTGTCGCCGCTGCGCCCGTGCGCGATGTTCGAAAGCGGAATCCTCACGTCACCACCTCCACGCGCGTCTGTATCTCTGCCCTCGGAATCAGTGCGGGCCAATAGGCCACTACTTCCCGCACCGATGGCCGCCCGTCTCCGTACCCGGTCCCCGTCGGCGGGCCATTCAAGACCAGCGGAATCAACTCTCTCGTAAACCGGTCGACCGCCTTCCTGTCCCGGCCGCGGACGCCCATGCGGAGCATCACCTCGGCCGGTTGCGCTATCGCCGGCGCCGCCACTCCATGGCACGCATTGGCGCCGAAATACTCGCTATAGATCTCTTCAAATTCCAATCCCAACGCCGCCAGCCGCGCCCTTACAATCCCATCGGCCGCCTTGGCCTTTTCCAGCGCATCCGGCCAGCTATAAACTATCGTGCCCAGCGCCTTGTACCCATACAAATAGCTGATTGACACTTTCAGAAACGGCGTCTCCGGACGTCCCTTAATCCCGCTCACCCGCACCCGATCCGGGCCGTCTTCACTCAATCGCACCGTTGTGAAATCCGCCACGCAATCCGGCGTAATATAGTTTCGCGGATCGCCCAGCTCATACAACAACTGCTCCTTCACCGTTTCCAGCGACACACGCCCGCCAGTCCCGCGATGCTTCGTGATCACGAACGATCCATCGTGTTCCGCTTCAATGATCGGATATCCGATGTTGGCGAAGTCCGGAATCGTTTTCCAATCCGCGATGCAATTGCCGCCCGTGCACTGCGCCCCGCACTCGACGATATGCCCGGCAATCGTCCCCGCCGCCAGCAGGTCGTATTGCTCGGGTTCCCATCCGAACTCATGCACCATCGGACCCAGCGCCAGCGCCGTATCCGTGGAGCGCCCGGCGATCACCACATCCGCCCCAGTCGCCAGCGCCTCGGCCAAGGGAAACGCGCCTATGTAGGCATTTGCTGAAGAGATCTGCGAACGAATGACCGTCAAAGGCTCGCCCGTATCCAGATTTTTCAATTCCAATCCGCGCTCCAGGAAATCGTCGATCCGGTCAAAAACGTCATCGCCCAGCACCACCGCTACTTTCAATTCCGGCGCCAGCTTCTTCACCTCCTTGGCGCACGCAATTGGATTCACGCCGCCGGCGTTAGCCACCACCCGCACCCGCCGCTCCTTCATCTTCGCCGCAATTCGCCCGATCAGCGGCGGAAAGTCCCGCGCATACCCGAGAGCCGGATCCGCCTGTTTCTGCTTCTGTACAATCGACATCGTAACTTCGGCCAGATAATCCAGAATCAGGTAGTCGATCGGACCCTGCTCCACCAGCCGCACCGGCGCCTCCAGCCAATCCCCCCAGAATCCCTGTCCATTCGCAATCCGTATCATAGACGCTCCAACACCGTATGCTCCCGGTGACCGCTTGCCGTGCAGACATCGAGGGCCAGCCCCAACACTTCGCGCGTTACCGCTGGATCGACTACCGCATCGCAATGCCCCCGCGCTGCCGCATAACGCGCATCCAGCCACCGCTCATAATCGGCCCGCGTCTTGGCAATCCGCTGCTGCAACTCCTCAGGAACCGCCTCCCCCGCCTGCTTGAACCGTTCCAACTCCGGTCCATGCACCGCCTGCACGGCCGACTCTCCCTCCATCACGCCAATCCGCGCCGTCGGCCACGAAAATGTGAAGTGGGGATCGAAGCCCTGCCCCGCCATCGCGTAGTATCCCGCGCCCGAAGCGTGATTCACGGTCAGCACAATCTTCGGCACCGTAGCGCACGCCATTGTTTCCACCATCTCCGCCCCCGCCCGGATGATCCCGCTCTTTTCCGCCTCCAGCCCCACCATGAATCCGCTCACATCCTGAACGTACAGGATCGGCGTCCCGGCGCGCTCGGCGTTCTCAACGAAATACGCCACTTTCCGCGCCGACTCCGTATAAACAATCCCGCCAATCCGCGGGCCCGACGGCGACTTCAAAAACCCGCGCCGGTTGGCAATCACGGCGACCGGTCTACCTCCCAACCGTGCGGCCGCGCACAACATCTCCGGCGCAAACTCTGGCTGAAATTCACTGAACCCTTCCCCGTCCAACAAGCATCCCAACAGGCCTTCCATCGAGTAAGGCAGACGGTGGTTCTGCGGCAAGACATCATAGATTTCGCTCACCGGACGTGCCGGTCCCGGATCGTGCGGCGTCTCCACCGGCTCGGCAAACGCGGCGAACCGTTCTCTGATTTGGCGCAAACAATCGGCGTCGTCCGCTGCCCGGAAATGCGCCACGCCGCTCTCCATTGTGTGCATCCGTGCACCCCCCAGGTCTTCGGCCGAATTCACTTGACCCGTTGCCCCCTTCACCAGGTTCGGCCCGCCGAGTCCCATAAAGCTCGTTCCTTCCACCATGTATATGACATCGCTCAACGCCGGCAGATACGCCCCGCCAGCGATGCACATTCCCATCACCGCCGCGATCTGCGGCACACGCAGCTTCCGCCGCATCAGCGAGTTGTAATAGAAGATTCGGGCGGCCCCATACTGTCCTGGAAAGATCCCGTCCTGCAGCGGCAGATTCACTCCCGCTGAATCTACCAGATATACGATCGGAATCCGGTTCCGCATCGCGATCTCCTGCGCCCGCAAGATCTTCGTGATCGTCTCCGGCCACCACGCCCCGGCCTTCACAGTCGCATCGTTAGCCACGACTACCGCTACCCGTCCCGCGATCCGCCCAACCACGGTGACGACACCGGCGGCCGGCGCCTGCCCGTTATATAAATCATGCGCAACCAACAGTCCCACTTCAAACGACACCGCCCCCGAGTCCAGAAGCGCCGCCACACGCTCCCGCGCCGTCAGCTTCCCGTCGCGGTGCTGCTTCTCAACCTTCGCCGGGCCGCCCCCGGCTCGTAATCTCTCCTCCAGGTCCCGGAGTTCAGCCAGGCGCTCGCGAATCCAGTTCGACATGCCGATGGCTCCCAGTATAGTAATAGACACCCATGCTCGGTATCGATTCCCGCGCCGCCCGCATCACGTGGACGGTCTTCCTCGTCCTCCTCATCATCGAACTTGCCTGGCTGGCTCGCACGACGCTCTTCGTTTTCACGATCGCCCTCTTACTCGCCTATCTCCTACACCCTTTGGTCGAACTCGTCCGCCGCGCCGTGCCCCCAAGACTCCCCCGCGCTGTCGCCCCCGCCGTCGTCTATCTCGCCGGGCTCACCACCCTTATCGTTTCCGCCCTAGTCATCGGAACCCGCATCACGGCCGAAGCCGCACATCTCGCCAGCCGCCTCCCGCAATTCCTGGGAAATCGCGATCTGCTCCTGGAACGATACCTGCCGTCAATCCTGGCGCCTTACCGCGAACAGATTACCCGAGCCCTTTCCAGCCAACTCGAGGCCGGCCAGGAAATGCTCCTCCCGGCTCTCTCCTCCCTCGGCCAAGGTCTCCTGAGCCACGTCTCGGTTCTTTTGTTCGCGGTGCTTATCCCCATCCTCTCCTTTCTTATTGAACTCGCACTCCGCGATATCCGCGCCGCCGTCGTCACCATTTTCACTCGCGACGAACACCAGCTACTGGCCCACCACATCGTAACGGACGTCGACAAACTTCTCGGCCTCTACATGCGCGCCGTCTTCCTCCTCGCCCTGGCCACCTTTGTTTCCCACGTGACCGTCTTCGGTAGTATCGGCGTCCCTTACGCCGCACTCCTGGCCGGCATCTGCGGATTCCTCGAATTCATTCCCGTCGTCGGCCCTCTATCGGGAATGGTCATCGTAGCCGTAGTCGCGGGATTCAGCGGTTACGACAGTCTCGGCGGCCTCATTGGCTTCTTCCTTATCTACCGCCTCTTCCAGGACTACGTGCTCCAGCCCTGGCTCTACAGCTCCGGAATCGAAATGCACCCGCTCCTCGTTCTCTTCGGCGTTCTCGCCGGCGAGCAAGTCGGCGGCATCACGGGCATGTTCCTCTCCGTCCCGATTATGGCCATCCTTCGCGTCGTTTACCGCCGCGCCGTGGCCGCCAGGCAATTGGAAGCAGCGCGAGAATCCGATCGTCAACCAAGCAGTTAACGGGTGCGCGACATAGAAGTGGGAATCAAGCGGCCCTTCGCGCATCCCAGTAGTCTTCGAAGCGGCCGTTGAGGTGTGCGCAGCGGAGGGCGAGGATGGAGTTGGCGCCTTTGACCGTCCAGAACATA